>Ga0209039_10000715_pt1 | contig 32029 bp, 26 predicted proteins | sample BogFormECP12_OM1_FD_188238 | JGI IMG/M metagenome (GOLD analysis project Ga0209039, IMG submission 188238) | Bog forest soil microbial communities from Calvert Island, British Columbia, Canada - ECP12_OM1 (SPAdes) (version 2) | ecosystem: Environmental > Aquatic > Freshwater > Wetlands > Bog ... | reverse complement strand
ATTTGCTCGATGCGGTCTCGCAGCAGATGGCCGCTTGGCAAAAACCGAACTCGGTGCTGCATCGATTATGCGGCATTACTTAAGACGCTATGTTTAGCTGAGAGCTGACGGCTGATTGCTGATGGCTTCTCATGCTGACGGCTGAGAGCTACTCGTGCCGTAGCGCTACCATCGGATCTACCCTGGTGGCGCGACGGGCCGGGACGTAACAGGCAATCAGCGCCACGGCCATCAACACCAGTGAAACTCCCGCGAAAGTCAAAGGATCGGTCACCCGCACACCGTACAACAGGCTCTGCAAAAACCTGGTGACCACGAACGAAGCCGCCAGACCGATTCCCGCGCCCAGCAACGCCAGGCGCACTCCCTCGCCCACCACCAACCGGAGCACGTCGCCTTTCGCGGCGCCCAGCGCCAGGCGAACGCCAAACTCGTGGGTGCGCTGCGTAACCGCATAGGAAACGACGCCGTACATGCCGATGGCGGCCAGCAGAATGGCCGAGCCCGCAAAGCCGGCCAGCAATAGACTCAGAAACCGGTTCTTCGCCAGCGCATTGGAGTCCGCAATCACGTCGTTCATCGAACGGAAGTTGGCCACCGGTTGGGTCGCGTCCACGTCGCCCACCGCCCGCTCGACGGTTTCCGAGGTGAGCGGCGTCGTCGAACGAATGACCCAGGCAGAGAGGAACCAACTGTGCATCATCGCCGTCAGCCCATCCTGCATCTGCCATTGCGGCTCGAAGATGGTGGGCGGCGCGGGATTATCCAGACCGCGCTCCCGAGTGTTGCCGGCCACACCCACGATTGTCGCGTGACCCAGCGCTTCGCCCAACGGACTCCGATTGGGCCAGCAGCGGCGCGCCAGAGCTTGATTGATCACCACCACCTTGGTCTGCCCGTCTTGTTCGAGAAAGGAGCGGCCCTGCAGCAGCGGGATGCCCATGGTTTGGAAATACTCCGGGCTGACACCCCTGCCCTGAATGTTGATTTGACCGCAGCCGGGAACATTGGCCGAGTCGTTCAGCCCTCGCTCCACCGGCAAGTTTGAAGTGCTAGCCACGCTCGTGACTCCCGGCAGACTCCGCAACCGCGCCAGCAACTTCTGGTCGAAGCTCCACACCGCGGCCGTGGTCTTGTATTTCTCTCCCGCCAGCGACAATTGCAAGGCCCAGAGGTGGCGCGGATCAAAGCCCGGGTTCACGGACCGTAGCTGGACAAAACTCACCAGCAACAGGCCCGCCCCCGCCAGCAACGTCAGAGAGAGCGCCATCTCCAGCACCACCAGCAGACCTCGCAAGCGGTGATGACTGCGCGCCGAAGAGACGGCGCGGCTTCCTTGCTTCAGCCACTCGTTCAAGCTCAACCGTGAAAACTGCAAAGACGGCGCGAGGCCGGCCGCGGCGCCAGCCAGCAGAGAAGCCAGGAAGGTGAAGGCCAGGACGCGCCCGTCCAGGCCCACCTGCCCGAGGAGCGGAACGAGGGGGCCGCTGAAGTCGATGCCCAACGTCTTCGGAGCCAACGCCAGAAGCCACTTGAGCGTCGCTGGTGCGGTGAGCAGGCCCAGCGCGCCGCCGATCAGCGCCACCAGCATGCCCTCGGTGAGCAACTGCTGCCGGATTCGCACGCGGGTGGCTCCCAGTGCGGAGCGGAGGGCGATCTCAGCCTGGCGCGCGGCGGTGCGGCCCAGAAACAGGTTGGCGATGTTGGCGATGGCTATCAGCAGCAACAGGCCCACGGCTCCAAACAACACCAGCAGCGGCGTTCGAACGTCGCCGGTCAATTCCTGGCGATAGGTAATCCAGCGAAGGCCCAACCACTCCGCCGGCGCCAGTTGCGGGTACTCCTGTCGGAACGCCGCCAGCACCGCGGCGGCTTCCTGTTGCGCCTGCTCTCGCGTGACGCCGGGCCGCAGCCGCCCGACCATCTGGAAGTTTGGATTCGGATCGCCCTCAGTCATGGAGAGCTGGAGGGGCAGGTAAACATCGGCGGCCGAAACAAAGTCAAACCCGCGCCTCATCACGCCTACCACCGTGTAGGCCTCGCCGTTCAACTGGATCTCGCGCCCGACCACCGCCGGATCGCTTCCGAAGCGGTTCTGCCACAAGTTGTAGCTGAGAATGGCCGCGTGCGGACCGCGCCATTTGCTCTCTTCCGGCAGAAAGTCGCGCCCCACCGCCGGAGTCACTCCCAGAGAGCGAAACAGGCCGTCGGAAACGAGCGTTCCCTGAACATACCGCGGCTGCCCGCCCGCCACCAGGTTGAAGCCGGAGTTGGCTTGATAGAGACCCAGGGATTCAAAGCTCCGGCTGTGCTCCGTCCAAAAGAGAAGATCGCGCACCCGCGCGGCGTCGTCCCATCCGTAGTGCTGCCACCCCGAAAGGGCGAACACCAGCCGGTCGGGCTCCGGGTACGGCAGCGGCCGCAGGAAGACCCCGTTGATGATGCTGAAGATTGCCGTGTTGGCGCCGACTCCCAGCGCCAGCGTCAACACCGCTACAACGGTAAAGCCGGGATTCTTGCCCAGCGCCCGCAGCCCGTAGCGCGAATCCTGCAGGAGATTCTCAAAAACAGCCAGCGTCTTCATGTCCCGGCATTCCTCCTTGAACTGGGCCACGCCGCCGAAGGAACGCGAAGCGGCTTGGCGAGCTTCCTCTGGCGACATGCCCGTTGCGAGGTTCTCCGTGGTCCGCATCTCGAGGTGAAACCGTAGTTCGTCGTCGAGGTCGTGTTCGAGCTTGCTACGCCGTAGGAGAGAACGAAATCGTTGCCACATTTCTTAAGCCCCAGCACTCAGCCTTCAGCCATCAGCACTCAGCAAACGACAGCCTTTTCTGGTCCCCGAGCATCCATCACCGAGCCAGGCATCCTCTCTTCTTTGCTGACGGCTGACGCCTGATGGCTGATTGCTTTTTTGGCTGACGGCTGAAAGCTGATTGCTGACAGCTTCTTCACGCAAACCGCAGCACCTTGGCGACGGCGTCCGCCACCCGGCTCCAGTTCTCCTCTTCCTGCGCCAGCCTCCGGCGACCCGCCGGCTTCAGCTTGTAGTACTTGGCGCGGCGGCCGTTTTCGGACGCCTTCCATTCGGCGCCGATCCACCCCGCCTGCTCGATGCGGTGCAGGGCTGGGTAGAGCGATCCTTCTTCCACGTGTAGCACATCTGCGGTGATCCGCTGAATGTGCAGCGCGATGCCGTACCCGTGCATCGGCCCGCGGGCCAGGGTCTTCAAGATGAGCAATTCAAGTGCGCCTTGCAGCCGGTCGTTTCCCATGTCCTTCGTCCTCCCTAGATGTCTAGGGAAGAATGGCGCAACTCGTGTCCGGTGTCAAGACCCCAGCCCGGGAATTGCCGATTGCCGATTGCCGATTTGAAGAGGCCCTCCCTATCGGCTGCCGTCATCGTGCAGGAACGACGACGCGACAAAGGCAAAGATGCCGGGCTAAAGCCCGCCTCTACTAGAGGAAGCTTGTGAGGGCGTCGTGAGACCGTCAATCGGCAATCGGCAATTCCCCGGGCCGCGCATTACTATTTGGATAACTACCCCGGTGTGTGTTAGCTTGAGAAGGACAACCACTCAATCGCCCGGTGGTGAGGGAACCCGGCATGGACATCAACGATCTGATTCGCGCCGCCTATGAACGCAAAGCCTCGGACCTGCACCTGAAGTCCGCCAACCACCCTTGCATCCGCGTCAATGGCGACCTGGAATCGCTCGTCCAGTTTCCTACTCTGACCAACGACGACATGGAGCGCCTGGCGACGAGCATGCTCACCGAGCGGCAAATGGGCAAATTCCAGGAAACCGGCGACCTTGATCTGGCCTATACAGTCGCCGGGCTGGGCCGCTTCCGCGTGAACATCGCCCGCCAGCGCGGATCGATCTCCCTGGCGTTGCGCGTCATCCCGCCCTTTGTCGCCTCCTTTGAGGAACTCCACCTGCCCCGCGTGCTGGAGCGATTCACGGAGGAGCGGCGCGGCATGGTACTGGTGACCGGCACCACCGGCAGCGGCAAGACCACAACCCTTGCCGCCATAATCGACCGCATCAACGCGAAGCGTAGCGAGCGCATCGTCACCATTGAAGATCCCGTCGAGTTTCTGCACGAGGACCGGAAGAGTTTTATCACCCAGCGGGAAGTGGAAGTGGACACTGCCAGCTTCGGCGCCGCGCTGCGCGCCGCTTTGCGCCAGGATCCCGATGTGATCCTGCTGGGTGAGATGCGCGACCGGGAAACCATTGAAACGGCGCTCCTCGCCTCCGAAACCGGTCATTTGCTGTTCTCCACCGTGCATACCCTGGACGCCACGGAGACTATCCAGCGCACCATCGCTGTGTTTGCGCCCCCCGACCAGCAGCAGATCCGGCTGCAGCTCGCCTCCACCTTGCGCGGCGTCATTTCGCTACGCTTGCTGAGAAGGGCGGACGGCAACGGACGCGTCCCGGCAGCCGAAGTGCTGATCACCACCGAGTACATTCGCGACTGCATCGTCAATCCGGAAAAGACGCATTTGATCCACGACGCGCTCGCCGCCGGAACCTCGCAATACGGCATGCAGACCTTCGATCAGTCGATTTACGATCTTTATTCACAGAAGCTGATCACCCTGGAGGAAGCGCTCCAGCAAGCCTCCAAGCCCGACGAGTTCAAGCTGCGCGTCGCCGGCATTCGGTCCACCGCCGATGCGGTGTTCGAGCACATGGAGCGTCAGGCGAAAGGAGGGGTGGTGAAACGATTCTGAAGAATAGTGAATAGTGAATTGTGAATGGTGGACCGTGAATTTGTGACTCGTCATGGTGGCCTGTTTTTCATTCACTATTCACTATTCACTATTCACTATTCCCAATTTCTTTCCCTATGGCAGGACGCACCAAGCCCGAGCAAGACCCGTTTTCGGCGGGGCTGGCCATGCTGTCGCGGCGCGCTTACTCGGTGGCCGAGTTACGCCGCAAACTGGAGGCGAAGTTTAAGGACGACCCACGCATCGAAAGCGCCATCACCCGTCTGCGCGAGCTGAAGTTCCTCGACGACCAGCGATTCGCCGAGCGCGCCGCCGCGTCGCTCGCCCGCAACCGTCTCTACGGTCCCCACCGTACGCGCCGCGAGCTGAAGGCCAGCCTGGTAAACTACCGATACATTGAACCCGCGCTGGAACAGGCCTACGCGGAGAATCCCGCCCGCCAGTTGCTGGAACAGGCACTGGAGAAGAAGCTCCGCACCCTCCGCTTGCCGCTCACCCGCCCCAGGTTTTACTCGCTGTGCCAAAGCCTGATGCGTATGGGGTTCAACTCCGATGATATTATGAAGGCGGTGCGCTCGCGGCCGGAGTTGAAGCCGGTCGCCGACGAAGTTGAACCCGCGGAACTCGAGGAATTGAATCCTTGAGTCATCGGATCATTGGGTCATGGAAATCCGTAACTCCCGACTCGGTTGCGGTTGCGTTATAATAACGATAACGGAGACTTTAGCGATGACGATGGCGACCGAACATCTTTACGTGGCGAGGGACGACGATATCCTGGGCGGTGAACCCATCGTCAAGGGGACCCGTACTCCGGTGAGAGCTGTGGTCGAAAACTGGAGACTCGGGGTCGCTCCCCAAGACATCCCTAAAGGCTTGCCTCACCTGACGCTGGCGCAGGTCTTCGACGCTCTCAGTTATTACAGCGACCATCGAGACGAAATCGACAGCTATATCGAGCGCAACCGGGTCCCGGATGAACTGATTGATCCGCTGGTGCGAAACCTCTCTGAAACTATTTGCCCGGTGTCGTGACCCTTCGTTCCCTCTAACGATGACCGAGAAGCAACGCCTGAACGAGATAACGGGGAACATCATCGGAGCGGCGATTCAGGTTCACCGGACTCTAGGGCCAGGGTTGCTGGAGTCGGCGTATGAGGCTTGCCTGGCCTTCGAATTAGGCAAGCGTGGACTGCGCGTGCAGCAGCAGAAACCCGTGCCATTGATCTATGAAGAGGTCAAGCTGGACTGTGGTTACCGAGCCGATCTCATTGTCGAAGGATTTGTGGTGGTTGAGGTCAAGTCGGTAGAAGCTCTGGCGCCAATCCACGAGGCACAGGTCATGTCTTACCTTAGGCTGTCGGGATGCAAGTTGGCCTTGCTGATAAACTTCAATGTCTGCGTGCTGAAAGATGGTATACGACGGTTCATCAACGGGAGACATCTAAGACTCAAGAAGAAGTCCAACACGGAGGACATAGAGCAAAGAACAAACAGAGAAGACAGAGGAACAGAACTGGCGAATTACTCCGCGCCCTCTGTGAGTTCTTCTCTCTACCCATAGAATGACCAACGGAGACATCTGTAAGACTCAGGAAGAGGTTCAACACGGAGGACACAGAGGAAAGCCCACAGAGCAAACAGAGAAGAGAAATAAATGGAATTGTTGAACTACTCTGTGGTCTCTGTGAGTTCCTCTCTTTCACTCAGAAGACACGAGACACGAAGTATTCAGCAAACACTGCGGAACAAACAGAAGAGAATGCTTTGTTTTTCTCTGTGCCCTCTGTGTTGAACTCTTCTTCTTGTGTTGATCGAGCGACATCATATGCAATCGAATGAGATTCGGAGCAGGTTCCTCGATTTCTTTGCTGAGCGCAACCATCGCGTTGTCCGCTCGTCGTCGCTGGTTCCGGCAAACGACCCCACGCTTCTGTTTACCAACGCCGGCATGAATCAGTTCAAGGACGTTTTTCTCGGCCGCGAGAAGCGCGACTACAACCGCGCCTGCTCGTCCCAGAAGTGCGTCCGCGCCGGCGGCAAGCATAACGATCTCGAACAGGTCGGCCGCACGGCCCGCCACCTCACCTTCTTCGAGATGCTCGGCAACTTCTCCTTCGGCGATTATTTCAAGAAGGAGGCCATTCCCTGGGCGTGGGAGCTGATCACCCAGGAATTCACCGTCCCCAAGGAGAAACTCTACATCAGCGTCTTCCGCGAGGATGACGAGGCGGAAGAGATCTGGGCCAACGGGGTGGGCGTCCCGCGCGACCGCATTTTCCGCCTCGACGAGAAGGACAACTTCTGGGCCATGGGCGACACCGGACCCTGCGGTCCGTGCTCGGAAATCTACTACGACCAGGGCCCGGCGGCGAGCGATCTCGGCCACACCGACTGCAAGTTTCCCTGCGATTGCGACCGCTACGTCGAGCTGTGGAACCTCGTCTTTATGCAATTCAACCGCGACGAGCAGGGCACCCTGACCCCGCTTCCCCGCCCCAGCATCGATACCGGTGCCGGACTCGAACGCCTTTCCGCTGTCCTGCAAGGTAAGATCTCTGTCTTCGATACCGCCCTCTTCCGGGCACTCATCGAGGAAGCCGCCGATTTGGCCAACGTCGAATACGGCACCAACCACGAGACCGATGTTTCCCTGCGCATCATCGCCGATCACGCTCGCACGTGTACTTTTCTGATTTCGGATGGCGTGTTGCCGTCGAACGAAGGCCGGGGCTATGTCTTGCGGCTGATCCTGCGGCGCGCCCTTTATCATGGGCAGACACTGGGGTTGAACGAGCCGTTCTTGTATAAGATGTCCGGGCATGTCGTCCAGATGATGAAGGACGCATATCCGGAACTGCTTGAAACTGAGCGGCACGTCGCCAGGGCGATCAAGATCGAGGAGGAGCGCTACGAACACACGACCAGGCTCGGCCTGGAGCGATTAGAAGCGACGCCAGTAGTACGTGGGCTCGGCGAAGCGGAGGTCGTTATCGAACCGGGATACGAGGCTCCGTTTAGCGAATGGAAGAGTTACTATGCCTTGACGCGGCGCGGGCCGGCGATAGCTACCATCATGAAAGGGCTTCAGAAGACTCAACGGCCGCTACCGCCCCAGGGGGTCATAGGCTGGATCCCAGGCGATGAACTGTTTAGGCTTCACGACACCTTCGGTTTGCGACCCGATTTTGTCGCAGACATTGTTAAGGATTACGAGCTTACAGTCGATTTGGCCGGCTACGAAGCCGAAATGGCCCGCCAGCGCGAGCGGGCCCGCGCAAGCTGGAAAGGCACGGAGAAGAAAGTCGCCTCGCCGGTCTACCAGCAACTTGCCGAAAAGTATCCCACGGCCTTCTACGGCTACACCGAAAATGAATCTCACGACTGCCGCATTGTGGGGCTGGTGGTGAAAGGCGAGTCAGTCAACGAAGTCGCGCCCGGAACTGAAGTCGAGATCATCCTGGACCGGACGCCTTTCTATGCCGAGGCGGGCGGCCAAGTGGGCGACATCGGCTACTTCATGGCGCCGGGCTCGCCCGAGCACGTCGCCCAGATCAACGATACCTATCGTCCTGTCACCGGACTCACGGCGCATAAGGCTGTGGCCAAAGAGACCCTGCACGTGGGCGATCTCGTCACCGCCCGAGTGGACTCCGGTCGTCGCGATTCGATCCGCCGCAACCACACGGCCACACATCTGCTGCACGCGGCGCTCCGGCACACGCTGGGGACGCACGTGAAGCAGGCGGGGTCGCTGGTTGCGCCCGACCGCTTGCGCTTCGATTTCAGTCACTACGCCGCCCTGGGCGAGCAGGACGTGCTCGATATCGAAGACCTGGTGAACCAGCACGTGCTCAAGAACGAAGAGGTCATGACGACCGTCATGGACCTCGACACGGCGGTGAACACGGGGGCCATGGCGCTGTTCGGCGAGAAATATGCTGACCAAGTCAGGGTGCTCACGATCGATGACTTCTCAAAGGAACTTTGCGGCGGCACGCACGTCCGTCGCACCGGCGATATCGGCCTGTTCAAGATCACGGGGGAATCGAGCGTCGCCGCCGGCACGCGCCGCATCGAGGCGCTCACCGGCACGGGTGTTTTGGACACGATGCGTCGCGAGAAGCAAACCCTCGCCGCCTTGAGCGAAGTCCTGCGGGCCAAACCTGGCGAGTTGGTGGAGGCGGCGGAAAAACTCGAAGAAACCGAGAAGAAGCTGCGCAAGGAACTGGAGGCCCAGCAAATGAAGCGCGCTGCCGCGTCGGCGGGCGACTTGGCGGAGCGCGCGAAAGAGGTGAAGGGCGTGCGCGTGGTGGCGGCACGCGTTGAGATGCCCATAGAGGGCGCCCGCAACGCCCTGCGCCAGATGGTCGATACCCTGCGCACCAAGCTCGGGTCGGGCGTGATCGTCCTGGGCAGCGGTTCGGATGCCGACGGCGGCAAGGTGGAGCTGGTGGCCGCCGTAACTAAGGACCTGACAAGCCGGGTAGACGCAGGTAAACTTATAAGGTTGTTATCCGCCACGGTGGACGGCAAAGGCGGAGGCCGCAAAGACTTGGCCGAAGGCGGCGGCAAGAGCCCCGAAAAGCTGGCTGACGCGCTCGACAAGGTGCCTGGGATCGTTGAGCAGATGCTGTGAAATGGGAAAAGGAAGCCTGCTATTGGTTCGTCTGCGGATGGCTTACAATTGGAAAGGAGGATGAGACATTGGATTACTCGGCAAAGTACGATCCCTCTCCCGGCGCTACGATTCAGGAGGTCTTAGGGGAGACACAAGGTGAAGCAGCGCTCCGAGCCAAGAATGAGGCCGCAATCCAGCTTCTGCACGAATGGCTGGATGACGATTCAGGTTACGACGAACGAGCGTGGCCTCGGTTGAAGGAGGCCATTGAAGAAGATCGTCTTTCCTACCGCAAAAGGTTCAGCGATTGACTGTGGCAACCAGAATTGTGCTCGGTTCCGCCCTCTGGGCAAGATTTCCCATCCCCGCCCTAACCGCGAGGTTGCAGACTGGCTGGAGCGGCTGCTGAGGAAAGGCGCTATTGTTTATGTCCCAGAAATTGCTGATTACGAGGTCCGCCGGGAACTAATCCGCGCGGGGCTCCAGAAAGGCGTCGATAGGCTTGATCGTCTCAAATCTGTTCTCCAGTATCTTCCCATCAATACAGAAATGATGCTGAGGGCCGCTCAGTTGTGGGCGGAAGCGCGGAACCGAGGCACGCCGACGGCCGACCCAAGGCGCTCGACGCTGACGTAATCCTCGCCGCCCAGGCTTTGCAGATCGGCGGTTTTGTGGCTACGGAAAATGTCGGACACCTTAGCCTGTTCGTCGAAGCAAGTTGATGTCAAGCTGTAAGTCTCAGCTCTCAGTTCTCGTGTTGCAAGTCGGCAGGTCGGAACTGAAAACTGCGTGAAGGGCATTGGAGGTCACACAGTGTCAGGCGTACTGCCCTCTCAGCACCGTCTCCAAAAGCTTCTCAAGAAGGGGTTGAAGCATCATCGGGATGGTCACATTGAGCTGGCCGAGGCGTGCTACCGCAAGATTCTGAAGGTCGACCCAACGTCTTCCGAGGCGCAGCAGATGTTGCGCCTTTTGCGAGCGAAGGCAGGTCCGCCTCAAGCGGCAATCCAGTCGCTCAGCGCGACCCTTGCCGACGACGCGACTACGCTGAATAACCGTGCTCGCTCATACCTTGCCGAGGGCAAGGTTCAGCCCGCGATTGATTGTCTCTGCCGAGTGGTGGAGCTTCGGCCCGAGTCTGCACAAGCCCACCAGCATCTCGGCGAAGCGCAGGAACGGCTCGGGGATCTTCAAGCGGCGGCGAGTTCCTATCAGCGCGCGGTCGCTCTCAAGCCTGATTCTCCCGAGCTTCACTGCCACCTGGCAAGGGTTCTCTATCAAGGTGGCGCCCTCCAAGCGGCCGCCGAGTTGTACCGGCGCGCCTTGGTCCTCGACCCGAAAAGGTACGAGATCTACAACGACCTTGGTCTCGTTCTCACCAATCTAGGCAACTTTGGGGAAGCTGTCGAAGCTTTTCGTCGCTCCCTCAGACTTAATCCCCGCTCGGCAAAGACCATTGCCAGCCTAGGATACCTTTTCGAATGTAAAGGCGATCTCATCTCGGCGGCGGACGCATACCGTGATGCTATCAAGCTCGACCCTAAGCTGCATGCCGCCTATGGTGATTTGGGATTCGTACTTTACGGACTGGGCGAGCTGGCTGAAGCCTCAGATTGCTTTCATCGCCTGCGCGCCCTGCGGCCCGACTCCGCGGAAGCAACTGTCAATTTAGGACTCATCCATCTGCGGCAAGGTGATCTGTTGGCCGGCTGGGCCGAATATGAATCCCGCTGGAAGGTCGGGGTTGGCGATGACCGAAGGTTGGTTCAGCGCCGGTGGCAAGGTGAACCGCTTGGCGGCGAGCGGATCCTGCTTTATGCCGAACAAGGTTTCGGGGACACCCTTCAGTTCGTACGCTATGTTCCGCTGGTCGCAGCTCGAGGCGGACAGGTGGTGCTGGAAGTTCAGCCGCAGTTACGTCGTCTGCTCTCGGGAACCGACGGCGCGTCGCACGTGATGAGCCGCGGCGAGACGCTGCCGGAGTTCAACTGGCAGTGCTCTCTGCTTAGTCTGCCTTTGGCTTTCGGAACGGAATTGAATTCGATCCCGGCAAGAGTCCCTTATGTCTACCCGGATCCGGCGCAGGTGGAGGCGTGGCGACAGCGGCTCCAGGGGAATGCGCGGCGCATCGGGCTGGCTTGGGGCGGTAACCCCACCCATCATCGCGATCGCTTACGTTCCATTCCACTGGAGCAGCTTGTGCCGCTGTTGAACGTGCCCGGCACCGTCTTTTACTCCTTACAGTTGCGCCCGGGAAGCGAGCAAGTGGAGCAGATACCGCCCGATGGGCGCTTGATCGATCTTGCGCCTGAGTTGAAGGATTTTGCCGACACGGCGGCGATTGTCGCCAATCTGGATTTGGTGATCTCGGTCGATAGTAGCGTTGCGCATTTGGCCGGGGCCATGGGCAAACCCGTATGGATCATGCTGAACAAGGGCTGCGATTGGCGCTGGTTTCTGGAACGCGAGGATAGCCCCTGGTATCCGACGGCACGGCTGTTTCGCCAAACCACTCCCGGGAGATGGCAGGAGGTAGTGAATCGTATCGAAATCGAGCTTCGGCAGGGATGATGGCGTGCGCGAAGAGCTTTTCTCGTTGGTGGTGCCGTCAGTGACGTTGGTCTTTCGTTTCCAATCCAGCGAAGGACCCACTCCTCGTGGTTTCCGAGCGCCGTCACACGGCACCAACATTGGTAAACCCTTGGTCGACAAGGCAGGATCTATTTCGTTGAACCCCGGTGAGGGTCACGTCTTTGGTACAATTTCGTTTCGACGAAATTAGACGGAGGCGCAGTTTGAGGTCGTGATGAGCTACAATTCGAAGATACCCGACCCGAAGCAGGCGTGGTCCAAGATTCTCGACCGGCTGTACCACGAGGATCATATTCTTTATGCGCGCATGAACAATTTCTCGACCGTGCAGGCGTTTCTCGCGACCGCTCTGGCGTTCGCAACTTCCGCCACAACGAGAGCCCGCAACATCAGCCTGATTGTGACTCTATTGGCTTGGCGCTTTCGCTATTCTACATATCGATCGGCTTCCGTGGCGTCCGCGTCATTCAATTTTGGCGAGCTTACTTGAGGCTATTGGAGTCGATTCCCGGCATGACTTCCATCGACTCGCACCTGTCCGAGTTCTACCGGTTGGGCCATCGCCGCGGCCCGGAGGAAACGGAGTTGCCGCTGGCAGAGGGCCTCGCCATCAAAATCGACACTTCCTGGTGGGCGCGCCGGTCCGTGCACGACCAATTCCCGTGGTATCTCCCGGGTTTTTCGGGAACAATGTTGATCGCGGTCGGAATCCCGATCCTCACGACTTGCTTTTGGGTACTCGTGCTCTACGCCTTGTTCTATCCACACGCTGACCTGAGATGGTTCGTGCTCGGACTCGCCGGCGGTCTTGTGCTCCTGTTTCTGCCCATCTTCTTGCCGGACGCCTGGTTCCCGCTCCGATTGACGAAGGGCGCACCCACCCCACCCCCGTCGGCGACCCGCAATCGGATAGCAATCGCGGCCAAATCTTCTAAGACATTCCCCTTGGAGCGACTTCGATTATAGGTTGTCCCACACTCCACCGCGGCGAGCTCCTTCCAGGTGGCGAACTGAAAAAGTGCCCGGCAATCTGCTCCGAACATTGCGCATCGCAAGGCTGACATCGGCTTTTCCCTTGCTCGAATGCGAGGGGTGATGAACTCCGGGGTTTATCTGTCGGTCGCCATAAAACTTGAAAACCCAAAGTCACCTATCACGCCAGTGGCCCCTGCGAGGTAATACCCGATGCCTGGATTACCGCTCGCAAATCTGTCGTCGCTGAGTTGAATCATCTGCACGCCATTGATGTAGACCGAAAGGGTTTTTCCAATCATACTGGCCTTCACCACATCCCCATCCTTGACCCCGTACTCCGAACCTTCCGTCTGTTTCAGCATGGTGAACTTTCCCAGCGGCCCCTCCCACCTGGCGATATTGCAATAGGCCTTTGGAAGTTTGGAGCAGCGAAACATGATTTCGTACCCCGTGCAATGGTGGGGAGAAATGGAACTCCGCAGGCGCAGCTCCACTTCCTCCCAGACCTTGCCGTCCTGGTTCGGGTTGACCGAGCGGACCGTGGCTTGGGCCGTTTGGTTCGGTCCCCAAGTACCCTTCAGAAGGGCCGTGGAGTCGTCGTATTTTTCTGGATCTGGTCTATTCCCGCCTATTTCGGTCCCAAATGCGAAGCCGGGAGTGGTCCGGACGTCGGTCCAATCCAGACCGTCGGTATGGCCATTCAGCCATTTGCCGCCTTCCGAAATCGGATTCTCAGCGCGGGAAAAGTCGGTGGCGTAAGGCCCGTGCGTTCCCGCGGGAGCGGGGGCCGGCAACAAGCTCAGGCGCCGCGTTGCCAGAAGCCAGACGCCTACGATGAGAAACAGCGCGATCGCCGACGACCAGACGACCACTTTGTGCTTCGGTCCTTCAACGCTCATAAGTGAGAACTGAAGCATACACCCTCCTTACATTGTGTAGTTCAATCACCGTGCATCGATCCTTTCGCTGACCCGGCTCCGAGTCGCACTCACCGCGCAACCCGCGGCGGAGGCGACGATGAGCAAAGCGGCAAGTTCTCTGGGGCTGGCAACGGGCTTGGCAGTGCTCCTGGCGACGGCAGCAGCGGAACAGGCTACGGCCAGAAATCGGACCGAAACCGAAGCAGGAGCGGTCACAATCACCTTGCGCGTCTACAACTACGCCGTCATGAATCGTTCGCAATTGCTCGCGGCCGAGAGCGAGGCTACGGCAATCCTCGGGCGAGCCGGGCTTGATGCACGCTGGGTGGATTGCCCGACTTCGAGCGCCGAATTCACCATCTACCCAGATTGCCAGTCGACGTGGCAGGCGAGCGATTTCGCGCTCAGGGTGCTGCCCAACACCGTGGTGGACTCGCGGGCCAAGTGGCAGGAAGCGCTGGGGTTTATGCCTGACTGCGGCGGGGTTGGGACCTGCACCGCCAGCGTGTTCTACGACCGTGTCAACGGACTGGCCGAGGGCGCAAGCGCGACCCTGCCGGTGCTGCGGGCTGGGAACCAGAGATTGGATGCTGGCAAGGCAGAGGCTATTGCCGGAACCGTCAGGGATTCTTCGCCTTCTCCTCGGCCTTGACGATGAAGAGCCGGTACTTGGAGTAGTAGTGGTGGTTTTGGAAGTTGTACTCGCCCAGTTGGCCATTCACAGTCACTTCTTGAGGCAGCCAGAGCGTCTTGCCGCCCTCCTTGAAGGTCACGGCGGAGTAGCTCACTTCCGTGGTTTCCTTCCGCAGGCCCACCTTTAATTCCGGTTGCTCGATATCGGTTCTCAGACGAAGTATGTTGAAACTCTCCGGATCGATCCATGCCACCCCTTCGACGAAGACTGTTCCCTCCTTGCCCCTGAACTTGACGAGTCCAGGCCGCCGCGCGACCCCTGGCCGCTGGGCAAAGGCAACCACGTACGCATCCTGGCCTTTCATTTCCTCCCGGCCCAGATAGCGGAATCGCGAGTCACCTAGGTTCTTCGGATGAAAAAGCACGGACATGGAGACAAACCCGATGGTGACCATCTGGCTCGTGGGACGATGCGCATCCGCCAGTCGCGGGGGGAGCGCAACCACCTCGCCCTTGGAATCGGTGGTGGTGACCATCTCGCTCGTGGGACGATGCGCATCCACCAGTCGCGGGTCGAACGCAACCACCTGGCCCTTGGAATCGGTTCGGAACTCCCGGATGCTAATCACGTCGGCTCCCGGTTGAACCAAGGCCAGATAGTTGAAGGTGTCATCGTAGTGTGACTCGACCAGGTGGTACGAGTTACCTATAAGGGAAGTGACTCGCTCGGAGGAAGTGGTGTTGGAGAAGTTGTCGAAAAACGCCGCTACGTTAGCTCCGACCCGCTCCAGGATCATCGGCAACGGGTCCTGGCTCTCCGCCGCTTGCAGGTGCTTAAGTTCCGGCACCGCCTTGACCAACTCCGCTGTACGCAGATCGACGAACATTCCCGGCGGCAGCGCCGACTCTGCGCCCGCCGCCGGCGCCGCGGTTGAGACGCTCGGAACCTGCACCTCGAAACTGACCGCCGACAACTGCTTTTCAACCACGTCCCGCACCACTTCGCGGACGCGGTAGGCGCCCGGAGGCTGGCTGAAACTTGTTTTCAGATAGACACCGCTCGTCGAGAACTTCTGGAGCGTTGCGTCCGTCAGGCGGAGGTCGAACGACGACTCTTTGCCGCTGACATATTTCCCGTCGCTATCGAATAGCGCCGTGTCGAGAACGAGCGTATTGACACTGCGGTCAGCTTCCTTGCGGAAGTACAGGCCGCGGAGGTCCACGTGAATCACCACTGTGAGCGTAGCCGGCGGCTGCGTCTGGCTCCCCACCTCGGCGCTCACCTCGACCGGCAGCCCGTGAATCTCGTCTCGTGAAAACATCAGGCTGTCGAGCTGCTCCTGGCCCGGCGCCTGCTCGGCCAATTCCTGCGTGGGCGCAAAATAGCCCCGCCGCGCCTCTAGCGTCCTGGGCTCTTTGGTAGTGAGACTGACCTTGAGCGTGTGGAATTTGCCGTCGTACTGGAAGTTTGCTGGCGAAAAGCTCAGCACATAGGCGAATTCGGGGACCTCGGCCGTCTCGTGGAAGCCCTCGTTGAAGTCGTTGTTGTTGTGAAAAAACACGCCGCCGGTGCGGTCGGCTAAAGCCGACATCACGTCTCGCATGTACGTCGCGCCTTCCCCGGCCAGCATGTCCTTTCGAGTTGCGAAGTCTGCGTGCTCGATATCGGCAAACACCTGATGGGTCCGAGCGACCAAGCCCTCGGCGTCAATGGAGCTGATGACCACGTCCTTGCGCAGCGCATAATCAATGATGCGATCGATATCGGCCGAGCGTGTTAAGGTGAGGAACCCGGCCGAGACCAGCACCAGCGAGCGCTGGCCCGCCATGGCAGCCAGACGCTCGACGGCGGCAGCGATACGCTCAAGCGAATCCTGCGATTGCATAACGGCCAGATTCCAGATCCGTTGGGACTGATACATCACACGATGGTAAGCTTCCATAGCACACGCAGGGGTTTGATTGCCTGTTTGGATGCAGTCGCAGTAGTACGCTTCGTACTGTGCCAACTCAGTAGCGTTACGGTCCCGCCGCTGATCTATCAGGTATGCTTCATACTCGTCGATCGACGGGCAGTCGTTGATCTGAGGTATGGTGCGCGAGCGGGGCGCTATGCGGAACAAAGCCTCGTGAAGCTTGTCGCGGTCGTCGGTGAAATCGAGATCGTCTTTGTGTGAAGCCGTAAAGATCGCCACCCGGTCCCGCGGGCCGGTGTTAGTTGTGATGTATCGCCAGGCCGCCTCGCGTGTTCGCTGCACCCCTTCAATCGGCAGGTGCAGGTCGTCGAAAAAGAGGCCGATGAAACGCTCGGGCTCGGCAGGCGCGGGAGCCGGCGGCGCAACTTCTACCGCTGCAGGTGTCGGCGCGGTCGGCGCCGCGGCAGGCTTCTTCGTCTCGACCGTGAAGCCGGAGATCTCCTCCGCTTTGCCGTTGTCGAGCAGTCGAAAGTCATCCTTGGTGAGATTGCCAACCGTGCGCCCATGCGGCTCGCGCACCACAACCCGCACTGTCACCAGGTTGCGCTCGGCGTGAATTCGGAATGGGGGCGGCGTTTCGTGGCTTTGGACCTCCGGTGGGTTCGCGGTCTGCTGCGCCTGCGGTGAGCGTGCGGGGGTTGCCAGTGCGAAGAGCACTGGAACTCCCAGCACTAACGCCCCGCGCCCCAGGCATAAACGGCGGCTTCTCAAAGAGGGTAGTGCCATCATGGGCCCCCTCCCTGCCGAGTAGTATACGCTCTTTCGATAGGTTGCGCAGCGGCAGGTTCAATGAACATCACTCAGCAGAGTGACAAATCTCGAACGAAGGGCGGGGCTTTAGACTCTGTGTCAAAACATGTGGGCGGGCGATGTAGCGGCGCTCGGAGCTCGCCCTGACGGAGGAAGGGAGCGGTGTACTCATTCATCCCTAGGACTGGCGGTCATAGACCGCCGCTCCAGCCAGAAGGTCTTTCAGCGTCTGGCCCTCCATCAGCTCCATCACCAGGAAGGGCTGCCCAGCCACTTCTTCGATCTCATAAATCGTGCAGATGTGGGGATGATTGAGCACCGAGGCGGAGCGGGCTTCGCGCTGGAAGCGGCCCAGCGCCTGGCGGCTTCTGGCCAGCTCTTCGGGCAGAAACTTGAGCGCCACCTTGCGGCGCAGTCGCGTATCTTCCGCCTCGTACACAATCCCCATGCCGCCGCCGCCCAGACGCCCGAGGACGCGGTAGTGCAATACGGTGCGGCCGATGAGATCGGAATGGGTGAAGTCGATTGAGGCTTCGAGAGCGTCGCCGGCGGGCTGGCCTCCGGGTGCTATCCCCGGTCCGACCGCGGCCTCCCCTTCAATGGCAGGCTTCAGCGGCGACATCACGTCTGGAGGCGCTGGGAAAGACTCTGTGGCCAAGTCGCTCGCAGGATTCAGCGCAAAAATGAACCGGAAGCCGCGACGCGGCAGCGTTTCGACGAAGCGCGGAGTGCCCGCTTCATCACCCAGCGCTTGCCGCAGCTTCTTGATCGCCTTGCCGATGCTGTGCTCGAACTCGACGGTGGTATCGTTCGGCCACAGGCGCTTGCGAATCTCTTCCCGGGTCACCACTTCTCCGGGATGTTCCAGCAGCATGAGCAGAATTTGGAAGGGTTGCTCTTGCAAACGGATGCGGCGCTCGCCCTAGCGCAACTCTCCGGCCTTCAGGTCGAGCTCGAAGTCGCCGAAACGAACTGCTTGTTGGGCTGGAGAACCGGCCACTGATGTCCCCCCGCCACGTGATGCCAGCTAGTCTACCACGGAGTCGAGTCAAATGTTGTAGTGGCGCAAGTCCCCGGAGCCGTGACGCCTGATCCGTTGGATGAAAGCAAGTCGGCGTGATCCAGAAGTCCAGTTCGAGAAGGTCTGTAGCGGCACTTGCACTCGCCACGATAGATCGCGAAAAACCGCGTAGTGTTGACCAAAAGGGCGACTGCCAAATCGCCGGCTACCCGGAAAGTGGTCCCACCACCCTCCCAAAAAAGAGCTTGACTTTTCCTATCCGCCTCGGCTACACTAATAATCGTGCGTGACTCTCTCCCCAGAGCCACCTCCCAAAACTGAAAGGACTATTGTCTTCAGATTCGACAGCAAGAATGTATCTGCCATTCTGAAGGCAGCGAATTTTGGAGTGCGGCAGCTTGCTGCCGCTTTGTGTGCCAGGCAGCGCTGCAACCAACGGCGAGAGCAAAGCGGCAGCAAGCTGCCGCACTCCAAATTCGCTTCGCTCATAATGACAAATGGGGTAGTTCGATGACCGATAAGCCGAAACGCAAGTACACGTCAACGCCCGAGGGGCGCGAGGCCAAGCGGCGCAGCCTGGAAAAGGTGCGCGCGTCGGTGCCCAAGGAAGTCCTCTTCCGCGGCACCCCCAAACGCAAGGAAGCCTCCCGCAACAACCTCAAGCCTGCCCGGGAAGCCAAGCGGCGCAAGCACGAGCAGGGCCGCAGCATCTGCATCCATCACGGGCTCACCTGCGCCGACCTGCGCGGCAGCCTGGCCATGGCCGGAGTCACCCCGCAAGAACTGGAAGCCCACCGCCAGAAATTTCTCGCCCGCTTTGCGCCTCGCACCGATAAGGAGACCAACCTGGCGCTGGGGATGGCAGACTGCATTTGGCGGTGTGAGCAGGCGCTTCACGTGCACGCGGTGGAACTCGTCATCGGCCTCAAGGCGCGCATGATTGTGGCGGCCGAGCCCAGCCAGGCGAAGCTGGGAGAGGTGGTGGTGGCGAGGCTGGCGCTCGACATCTTTAATCGCTCGTCGCTCGACCTGAACGAGCGCCTGGTGAAGCTGAACGGCCGCCTGGAGCACCTGGCGTGGCTCTTCCTGGTGGGGCGAGGCGAAGAAGAAGGCTTCGGCGGCAAGCTGCGCTGGAACCGGCACAACGTGGACATGATCAACTGGAGCGCGGCGGCGATGGGCAACCCGTTTCTGGCCCTCAGCCAGGTGGCGAAGGCGCTGGCGCCGAAGTCGGGGGAGATAAAGCCGGCGAGCGAGTTCGAGTGGAAGGGAAAGGCGGCGCGGGAGGCGGAGCGACTGGAACGGATCAGGCAGCAGGCGCTCGACCCGAGCCCACGCCCTTTGGAGAACTTTCCATGGGAACACCCGGCGGTGCCGCTGGGCGAGGGTGAGACGCAGCGAACCTTTTTCGTGATGGGCGGGACGGCGCAGGTAGCGGCGGGGATCGAGGCGTCGGAATGGCCGGAGTGGCGGGAGAAGGAAGTGGCGGCGGCGCTGCGGCAGGAGTACTTGCGGACCAGCCTGGCCCTTCGAGGGGAGGACTTGGTAGGCGGGGTGAGCCAGACGGATTTGGTGCAGGTGTTCAGGAAAGCCTTCGGCAGAAATGATGAATGCAGAATTATGAATGATGAACGAAGACGAGAGTTCAGACCCAGCGTTGAGGCTGGAACCCAGAACGCTCAACAAGATCAGGCCGTCGAAGGGAATTCATCATTCAGAATTCATAATTCATCATTTTCTTCCGACCCGGCCGACGTCAAGCGAATCAAGGCCGCGGCGGGAGCGGCGGGGGAGTTGGTGAAAGTGTTCGAGGATCGCGCCCACCAGGCCAAAGAGGGACTGGCGGCGATTCTGGCGCAGGCGGGACAGAGCGCGCGTCAGTGTCTTGACCAGATCATGAGCGTGTTCAAACCGGTGACGGAAATCTTTCTGGCGGCCGGCGAGCGGCTCGCAAACCTTCAGCAGAAGCTGTGCGCTCTACTGAAGAGCCGGCCGGGGGCGTGGGATGCGGACTCCGCGAGCCCCCGACAAGGGCAGGGATTCGAGGGCCGGAGCTTGGGGCTGGTGGATCTGGTGCCCGGTCCGGTGTGGATTGATCCCAAGCTGAAAGAGCAGTTCCTGAACGACCTTCGAGCCCTGGCCGAGCCGCCGCCGGACCCCGCCCCGCCCGAGACGCGCAAACGATTGCGTTGGCGGTGGCAAGGCCTCAGGGCGTTGGGTTCGATTGTGCTGGAGGGTGAAAAAGAGGAGTCAGGAGACAGGAGTCAGGAGTCAGCATGAAGACGTGTGAAGGGTGAAGGAGGAAGGGTAAAGTGTAAAAGGTAAAGTCAGAAGACGTTTTTTACCCTTCAGCCTTTGCACTTTACCCTTGAGGATTCACCCTCCTGTCTCCTGACTCCTTCCTGATATCCTGTCCGTCGAATTCCCGATAGAGAGTGGATTTTCGAGGCGGTCAGTCGTATTGTAAGGAGGAAAGGTGAAAGGGAAGGGGTAAGGGGTAAGGGGTAAAGGGTAAAGGGTGAAGGGTGAAGGGTGAAGGGTGAAGGATAAAGGATGAGAGACTAAGGGTGAAGGATCAAGGGTGAACGTTTTTTACCCTTTACCCTTTACCCCTTACACCTCACCCTTCACACTTCATACTTCACCCTTTGAAACCGCCATGGCTATGGACACCAACGCGCGCCCGCCCAAACGAGGGTTTCTGATCTTCCTGCTGATTGCGGTTCCAGCCCTGTTTCTTGTGGCCTGGAGCCAGGCGTCGCTCAACGTCACCGACCTCATCCGCGCGGGCGACGCCCCGCAGACCATCGTGCTGCTGGCGCTCTCCGCCTTTGTTTTTCTGGCCTTCGTCATCTTCACCTTTATCCTGCTGCGAATCCTGCTGAAACTGGACGCGGAACGGCGCCGCGGTCAACTGGGCTCGCGCTTCAAGACCCGGATGGTGATGGCGTTCCTGGGGCTCTCCCTGGCGCCAGTCTGCGTGCTTTTCATCTTCGCCTACGGACTGCTGAACCGCAGCGTGGACCGCTGGTTCGGCACCCCGTTTGCGATCGTGCGTAAAGACGCGGCCGATCTGGTGGTGGAGGTGGAAGCGCGGGCGGAAGAGCGCGCTACCCACGTGGGGGACCATCTCGCCAGCGTCCCGGAAATCGAGCAGGGGCTGGCGCGGGGTGATGCCACTCTCATCCTGCCCACCCTGCAGCGCGAGGTCACAGCGTTGAGCCTTCGCTCCGCCATCTGCTTCGACCGGCAAGGCCGCGTGCTGGCGCGGGCCGGGGATCCGTTTCCCGATGCGTCCCAGGTGGCCGCCTTGTTTCCAGGACTGGCCGCCGGCCGCCCTCCCGACTCGAAAGCCAACGCCCGCTGGCGGTTGTCGGATTATGAGTTCTTCCTTACACCGCGCGCGGTGGTGGCGCCCGGCGGGACTGGCGGCCGCGTGGTGGGAACGGTGGTCAGCGTCACCCGGTTGCCCTACAAAGTGAAGCTGATGGCCGACGACATCCAGCGCGAGGTCGAGCGCTACGACGAGCTGGGCCACCGGCAGAAGGCCCTCAAGCGGATCTATCTCGCCATCCTCGGCCTGCTCACCCTCCTGATCCTCTTTGCGGCTACCTGGCTGGCCATGTTCGTCTCCAAGCAGGTCACCGTTCCCATCCAGGCGCTGGCCGAGGCCACCCACGAGGTCTCCGAGGGCAATCTGGGGTACCAGGTGGCGGTGCAGTCGGAAGGCGAACTGGGGGCGCTCATCGGCTCCTTCAACGAGATGACCCGCCAGCTCCAGGAGAACCGCCGGGCCCTCGAGGAGGCGGCGCGCCAGCTTCAAGCCGCCAACCGCCAACTGGAAGAGCGCTCGAACACCATGGAAGCCATCCTGGAAAACATCCCCACCGGGGTGGTCTCGCTCGACCTGCGGGGGCGGATCACGCGCGCCAACTCCACCGCCAAGTGGATGTTCGGCGAGGAGCGGCTGAAGTCCGCCCGCACCTTCACCGACCTCTTTTCCCGTGAGGACGCGCTGGAGATCGCGCGGCTCTTCCGGCGCGCCAGCCGGCAGGGGCTGGCCACCAACCAGTTGGAGCTGGAGCTGGGCGGGCGGCGCGCGGTGGCGGCGGTGACGCTCTCCTCCATTCGCGCCCGCCAGGAAAACGTGGGGGCCTTGCTGGTGCTGGAAGACCTCACCGAGTTGCTGCGCGCCCAGAAGTCCGCCGCCTGGCGCGAGGTGGCGCAGCGCATCGCGCACGAGATCAAGAACCCGCTCACCCCCATCCAGCTCTCCGCCGAGCGCATCCAGCGGCTGGTGGAGCGCGCCGGCGGGCTGCCCTCCCGCGAGGTCGCTAGCACAATAGCCCAGAGCGCGGAACTGGTGGGGCGCGAAGTGGCCACCCTGAAGGGCCTGGTGGACGAGTTTTCGCGCTTCGCCCGCTTCCCCGCCTCGCAGCCGGTGCCCGCCAGCCTGAACGAGATCGTCACCAACGCGCTGGGCGTGTTTGCCGGCCGCCTGCACGGCATCCGGGTGCACCCGGAACTGGCGCCCGACCTGCCCCCGGTCCCCCTGGACGCGGAGCAGATCAAGCGCGCGGTGGTGAACCTGATCGACAACGCCGCCGAGGCGCTGGAGCACGCCGTCCACCGCGAGATCTGGCTGCGCACCGCCCTCGACCTCGAGCGCGACGTGGTGGAAATCACGGTGGCCGACAGCGGCCCCGGCGTACCTCCCGAGGCTAAGGAAAAGCTCTTCCTGCCCTACTTCTCCACCAAGGAGCACGGCACCGGCCTGGGGCTGGCCATCGTCAGCCGCATCGTCTCGGAGCACCAGGGGTCGATCCGGGTGGAAGATAATGTGCCGACCGGCAGCCGGTTTATCGTCGAGCTGCCGCTGGAACGGGAGGTGGCGGCGAGTAAAGAGTAAGGAGAGACCTTGGCAGTGATTGCGCATGACACGCTAGCGGGCGCAGCCCGCCTTGGAGTGCGGCAGCCGAGCTGCCGCCTTTCGTGTCAAGCGCCAGGGTGGTTGTTAGCCTTGGAGGCGCCTGATTTATGAAACGGGATAGGCGGAATGAAGAGATCGCTTTACGGCCCATCCTGGGCAAGGGGCGGCTGCGAAAGAAGCGCGGGATTTGGCTGTATCGTTCGGGGAAGCCTCTTTCCGCAGCCGTGGTCGACAGAACGCTGCAAGAGGTGCGGCAGGAGCGCGACGAGGACAACTTGGGTACGAGAAGATCATGCTGATTTCCGATGCCTGCATCAGGTGCGGCAGGAGCGCGACGAGGACAACTTGGGTACGAGCCTCGATACGGGTGAGCGTGCCGCAGGGCGCGGCGCCGGGTAACTTGATGAAGCACTCCATTCTCATTGTCGATGACGAATTGGGCATCCGGCAGTCGCTGGGCGACGTGCTGCGCGACGAAGGCTACCGGGTGGAGGCCGTGGAGAGCGGCGAGACTTGTCTCGACCTGCTGGGGCAGAAGGACTTTGACGTGGTGCTGCTCGATATCTGGCTGCCCGGCATCGACGGCCTGGAAACGCTGGAGCGAACTCAGGCGCTGGGGAACCGGCCGACGGTGATCATGATTTCCGGACACGGCACCATCGAGACGGCGGTACGCGCCACCAAGCTCGGCGCCTTCGACTTCATCGAGAAGCCGCTCTCCATCGATAAGACGCTGCTCACCGTGAAGCACGCGCTGGAACAGGCGCAGCTTGCGGCGCAGAACCGCCAGTTGCGCGAGGAGCTGCGAGGCAAGTCCAACATCATCGGCGACAGCATTCCCATGAAGGCGCTACGCCAGCAACTGGCCCTGGCGGCGCCCACCAACGGCCGCGTCCTGATCTACGGCGAGAGCGGCGTGGGCAAGGAGCTGGTGGCGCACGCGCTGCACGACTTAGGCACGCGGGGCGAGCGGGCTTTTGTGGAAGTGAACTGCGCGGCCATCCCCGAGGAGCTGATCGAGAGCGAGCTCTTCGGCCACCTCAAGGGCTCGTTTACCGGGGCGCACGAGGACAAGACCGGCAAGTTCGAACAGGCCGACGGCGGCACTCTTTTCCTCGACGAGGTGGGCGACATGAGCCTGCGCACGCAATCCAAGGTGCTGCGGGTGATCGAGGAGCAGAGATTCACTCCAGTAGGCTCCGGAACTAATCTCACGGTGGACGTGCGGATCATCGCCGCCACCAACAAGGACCTGCCGGGAGAGATCCTCAAGGGAAATTTTCGCGAAGACCTTTTCTACCGCCTCAACGTGATCCCCTTCTACGTTCCACCGCTGCGGGAGCACGCGGAGGACGTTCCGGCACTGGGGGAGTACTTTCTCGACGAGTTTGGCAGGCTCTATGGGCGCCGCCCGAAGCGCTTCGCCGACCCCGCCCTGGAAGTGCTGCGCCGCTATCGCTGGCCCGGCAACGTGCGCGAGCTCAAGAACCTGGTAGAACGGCTGGTGATCATGGTGGCGGGCGACCGCATCGAGCGGCGACACTTGCCGCCCAGCCTACAGCACGACGGCGTACGTTCGCCGTCCTCGGCCACGGCGCCCGGGAGTCGCGCCGGGGGTTCGGGATTTTCCACCTTGCGCGACGCTCGCGCGGCTTACGAGCGCGACTATATTGTGAGAAAGCTGGAGGAGAATCAGGGGAACGTCACTCGCGCCGCCGAGGCCCTCGGGCTCGAGCGCAGTCACCTCTACCGCAAAATGAAATCCCTCGGCATCGCGGCGGGCGAGTGACTCGAAGACGGCTATCAGCTCCCAGCCATCAGCGGGCTTCACGGGGCCTTCAGCACTGCTTGGTCCAGCCCGGAGACTGGAGGGCTTGCTGCTTGATGCTGACAATGCGGGACGTGGTGATGCGGAGATAGGTCGGATGCCGGAACTCCAGATGCATGCCGCGCCCGATGAAGCGGACCTTGAGCATCGACCCGCCCCACGTGGATCCTTCGATTTTAACCGGCACCGGCTCCGGGCAGAACTTGGGATGGCCGGAGATCAACGCCTCGCCCCGGGCGTAATGGACAATCGTGTACCAATGATGGAGAGTCTCCACCTCCAGGGTGGCGCCCTCCGAGAGGTCGTCCAGGTAGACACCACCCTCCATCTCGGAGTCGATGATGTTCCGGTTCACCTCGTCGCTCAAGTGAGGATGAGGCACGAACAGCGCCGGCAAGCCAGCCGTCGTCCGCTCAGTTGGTTCCATGTTGCCCATCGCAGTCGAGCGATTATACCACGGTTGCGGTTGACCGGCGACGACGATCAACTCGATGTGAACGTCGATGGACCCTATCTCAATCTGCTGGCACCCGAGTCGATACGCGGATCATCCGGTGGGAAGGTGCGATGGGAAGAAGGTGCTCACCACCAGCACCAGAGTCAGAGCAATCATCACCACGCAAGTGGTCCAGGCGATGATGTTGAAGGTCCGTGTGTTGCTGTACGTGCCCATCAGGTCCTTGCGATTGATCAGGCGCAGCATAAAGATCAGGACGAAAGGCAGCAGGATGCCGTTGACCACCTGGGAGAGCAGGATAATGGGCACCTGCTTCTGCTCACTGAGCAGCATCACTGCCAGCGCGCCCAGGGCGATCAGACCGGTGTAAAGCGCGTAGAAAGCGGGCGCTTCCCGGATGCGTTTGTTGATGCCGGACTCGACTCCCAGGCCTTCACAGACGTAGTAGGCGGTGGCGAGCGGCAGGATGGACGCCGAGAAGAGCGAAGCATTGCAGAGGCCGAAGGCGAAGAGCCAGCTTGCTGCGCGCCCGGCCAAAGGCCGCAGCGCCACCGCGGCGTCGCCCGCGTTCTGAATGTCGTGATGACCGCTAACGTAAATCGTGGCGGCGCAGGCGACGATGATGAAGAACGCCACCACGTCGGTAATCACGCAGCCCACGATCACGTCCCATTGCGAGTGGATGTAGTTCTTCAGCTTGATGCCCTTTTCCACCACGGCGGACTGAAGATAAAACTGCATCCACGGCGCAATGGTTGTACCGACCAACCCGATGAGCATGTAGAGGTAGCCACTGTTGAAACGGAAAGTGGGCTTGACAGTGGCCAGCATGGCCTCGGACCACTTGGGGCGTGCGAGGAAACAAGAAAGCGGGTAGGCAACGTAGAACACACAAGCCAGCAGAAAGACCTTCTCGACGAACCGGTACGTACCCTTCACCACCAGCAGCCACACGAGTACCGCCCCCAGGGGAACCGCGATGTAGCGGGTTACCCCCAGCACCTCCATCCCGGAAGCGAGCCCGGCAAATTCGCTGATGGTGTTGCCGAGGTCGGCCAGGAGAAGCATCTGCATGAGGATGAAGGTGGTGCGGAAACCGTATTCTTCCCGGATGAGATCGGCAAGGCCTTTGCCAGTGACCACGCCCATGCGGGCCACCATCTCCTGCACCACGATCAGCGCCACCGTGATGGGGATGAGCGTCCAAAGCAGCGTGTAGCCGAAGCTGGCGCCGGCCTGCGAATAGGTGAGAATGCCGCCCGCGTCGTTGTCGACGTTGGCGGTGATAATCCCCGGCCCCAGGACGGCGAGAAAGATGAGGAGGTTGGTCCGGAAGTGTCGAAAGCGTTTGCTCTTGAGAGGCACGGATCACCCGCTGAAAAAAAGTTGGAGTTCGAAACTCGGAACTTCACCCAAGCTGCCAAAGGTGATTCTGCTTCACGGCTCGGATCTTGCAACCCGTCGGTCCGGCTATTTGCGATGGACCACCACCTCCAGGACGTCGTCGGCGGTGACCACTCCCAGCAGCCGGCCCTCGTCGCCGACGACCGGAAGCGACACCAGATTGTACTTGTGAAAGAGGTTGACCACTTCTTTCTCGTCCGCCCGGGCCTCGACTGCGATCATGGGGTCCGTGCACAGCTCTTTGAGCGGCGTGTTGGCATCCGCCAGCAGGATGCGTCCCAGGGGCACCACGCCCACCAGCACGCCGCCAGCGCCGATGAGATGGATCATGTGGATAGTCTCGATGGCCCCTTCGAAGTGCTTCAGCGATTCGACCGCGTCGGCCACCACGGCCATTTCGCCCAGCACGATGTACTCCGTATTCATCAAGGCCCCGGCGGTGTTCTCTTCGTAGCCCAGCAAGGCTCGCACCTCGTGCGCCTCCTCCGTCTCCATGTCCGCCAGCAGAACGGCGGAAGCTTCGGGCTGCATTTCCTGCAGCACGTCGGCGGCCTCGTCCGGGGCCATCTCCTCCACGATGTCGGCTGCCTTCTCCGGCTGGATGCTCTCCAGCAGCGCTGCCTGCATCTTGGTGGGGATCTCCGAAATGACGTCGGCGGCAGTCTCCTCGTCGAGCGACTCAATCACGGCCTTCTGCTCGTCGCGGCTCAACTCCTCCAGAATGTCGGCGACGTCGGCCGGGTGAAGCTTGGCCAAGCGATCGTAAGAGATGCGCAGCTTCACGCGGCGCGCCGGGTCAGATTCGATAAGGTTGACGAACTCCCACGGGATCGTCTTGGGTGTGGCGAAGCCCGAGATCACCCGGATGGTGTGCTTGGCCATGATTCCTTGCAGCAACCGGCGGATTCCCGCGGCCCATCCCACATTCACCGCCAGCAAACGCAGCTCCGTGTGACCGTCGGTCGGCTCGATATCCAGGTCGACGTCGTTCACGCGCTCCACCTTGCGGTTGTTGACGTCGATAATCTGCTGGTCGAGTACGTCCTTCTTCACCCGCAGCAAGCCTTCATCGGGGGCGTAGCAACGGACGTGACTGGCGGGGACGCTGGTCTGCGCCGCCCGCACCGACACCGATTGCATCTGCTCGTGCGTAATGCAAAGCATGTTCTTGCCCGGGGTTCGGACAAGGTACGACGCGACTCGGAGCGCGTTCTGGCTGGGGTCGATTCCCAGATCGATCAGCTTGCCCAGGTATTCGCCCTTGGCGTCGTAGGTCGGCAGATTCTCAAGCTCGGTAAAGTAGATCATGCTGCGCCTTTCACACAGTCAAAGGTAACATCGCGCCTCTGCTCCTTGCTGCCCTTTAAAACAAAAAGCCCCGCAGAAGCCTTCGGCTCCCCGGGGCAAACCGGCTCGATCCTCTCGAACGAGCGGGTCAAAGACCCTCCTAGTGTGAGCTTCGGCTCCGCACAACGTAATCCACCCCTTGCGGGGGTAGCCACCTTAGGCAAAGCCTTAATCCGACTATGCCTGCTGTACCCGTTGGCCTGTCTCCGGGTTTCCGGGCAGTGGCTTATGTTTGCGTGGTAACCTCGCCTAACGAGGTCAACTGCGTTCGAAACTCGAAATTCGAAACTCGCAAATCGCCCGTGCGAGTCCCTGCCTTTCGGTTTTTCCGGCTGGGAGCTCCGAACATGGGCAGCAGTCACGAGTTTCGATTTTCCATTTTCGATTTTCGAAAAGCAGCTACTCCTTGAAGTCACCCATCGACCACTCGATGCCATTCAGCATGAGCTGTTGGAACCAGTCACTCTCCCAAACCGCTTTTTCGTGTCCCAATGCATTGTAGAAGACCCGACCTTTGCCCCACCGGCGCGTCCACGCCAGCGGCCAGTTGTAGTAGCGCGTATGAGCGCCGGGCTTGGTGCGATCGACCGACATGGGATCGAGGTGCAACAGCACCCTGGTCGACGGAGCTTCGAAATCGTCGATCTGATAAATCTCGTCATTCAACTGAAACGACTTGCCGAGGAACTTGGTGATTTTGTCGTCGGGATCGGACACGTCCACCGTCACCATCTGGTGCCACGGATGGCCATCGAAGTAGCCGCCGAGCATCTGGCCATAGGCGCCCCAGTTGTAACAAGTGTCAGTCGCGCTGTGCACGCCGACAAACCCGTGCCCGGCCGCCAGGTATTCCATGAGGATCTGCTTCTGGACGTCCGTGAACGGCAGTTCACCGGTGGTGTAGAACATCACCGCATCGTAGTTGCGGAGGTTCTCGGCCGTGAACGGCGTAACGTCGTCGGCGAAGTCGGTCTCGAACGCCCCGGACTTCTCACCGATCTGCTTCACGATTTCCCGGGAAAAGGGGATCACGTCGTGCTTGAATCCCGCCGACATCGTCAGGTAGAGCAGTCGCTTCGAGCCGATCTTGGCGAGACCGGTGTGCGGCCGGAACCAGTAGGCGCCCGCGATCAGGCCCGCGATCAGGATGGCTGGGAGGCCCAGCGCCGTGACGAATCTGCGCATGATCCACTCCTTTGGATCGAAACTCGACATTGGAAAATCGAGACTCGAAATTCGAAACTAGCCTCTTCGTGTTTCCCTTTGCTTCTCCGGTTTCGAGTTTCGGACGTCAAACCGAAGTTTGAGTCTGGGAGTTTCGAGTTCCAAGTTTCAATTTTCGAATTTCGAGTTACGAGTTTCGAGTTTCGAATTTCGAATTCAGAATTCCGCTAGCGGACGGCGTGCGCCGCCACCGGATGCTGCAACAGCGCATGACGGATTTCACGGCAAAACGCCGGGATGTCGCTCGGCTTTCGCGCTGTGATGAGGTTGCCATCTACCACCACTTCTTCGTCCACGTACTCGCCGCCGGCGTGAATCAGGTCATCCTTGATGGCGACGTAGCACGTCACGCGGCGACCCTCCACGATCTCCGCCGAGGCCAGGAGCCATCCGCCGTGGCAGATGGCCGCCACGATCTTTCCCGCGCCGTCCATGTCGCGCACCAGTTTCACCATGCGATGGTCCTGGCGCAGAATGTCGGGCGCAAAGCCGCCGGGAACAATCACCGCGTCAAAATCATTCGCCGTGACCTCGGCAATCGATCGGTCGGCCACCACCGGGTAGCCCTTCTTGCTCAGATACGTCTTGCCCGCTTCCTCTCCCACAGCGACGGTCTCGGTCCCATCCTCACGGAAGCGCAGCAAGGGGTACCAAACTTCCAGTTCCTGGTACTGGTCAGCCACCAATACCGCAATCCGCTTTCGATGAAGGTCCATGATTGCCTCCACGTCTTCGGTGCCCAGACTATGTTACCACAGTGACGAGTGACCAGTGGCGAGAGCGAAGGGTAAAGGATGAAGGGTAAAGGGTAAACGAAGAGGAAAAGAAAAGTCGACTTCTCTTCGTTTACCCTTCGCCCTTTACCCTTTACTCTTACTCGCCACTCGTCACTCGTCACTGGCCAGCACCGCCGCGAAAAAACCGTCCGTCCCGTGACGGTCGGGGCGCGTCCGGAAATAACCGTCTGCGTCGATCAGGCCGGAGACAAGGGGAACCTCGCGGCTGAGTTCGTCACGGCCGACCGCACGAACACCCTGCGTCTCCTTCAAGACGCGCTCCACCACCTGCTCGTTCTCTTCCCGTTCCAGCGAGCAAGTCGCGTACACCAACCGGCCGCCCAGGCTCAGCACTTCCAGCGCGTGTCGAAGCATCCTCGCCTGATTCTCGGCCAGCCTGGCGAGGTCCTCCGGCCGCAGCCGCCACTTGATCTCGGGATTCCGGGCCAGCGTCCCCGTCCCGGAACACGGGGCGTCGAGCAGCACCCGATCGAAGCAACTGCCGAAAGGTAGGCGTTCCGTCGCATCCAGCCGTACGACGCTGAGCCTGACGTCTGGCGGCACTTGCCGGGGCAAGAGCCGATTGAGGTCGCCCAGCCGGCGCGCACTCACATCAGACGCCACCAGCAGGCTAGCAGGCTGCTGAAGAAGACCGAGGAAGGGCGGGGCTTCAGTTCGGCCGACAAAGTGCGCCCCACTGTTTTCGATAATTCCCGTTGAGGGCTTCGGTCCGGCGGGGCTGAAGCCCCGCCCTTCCTCGGCCTTGCTCAGGAGCCCGGCAAGCTGAGCCGTCTTGATTCCCGGCGCAGCGGCGAGGTCGAGCACGCGCTGGCCGGGTCCGACCCGGAGCAGAGCCGCAACCAGTTGCGAAGCCTCGTCCTGGATCACCACCCGCCCCTCTCGCCACGCCCTCGATGCTTGCACGCGGCCGGACTCCACAACCAGCGCATCGTGGGCGTATTGAGCCGGGCGGACGATGATTCCTTCTTCGGCGAGATCTCGCTCGATTCCCTGACGGCTGAGTTGGCGACCGGTCACGCGCAGCGTGGTCGGGGGAACGGAGACGCTGGCCACGGCTAACCCTTTGGCAGTATCAGAGCCAAATTGTCGCGTCCACCTGTCAAGTAACCATTCGGGCGTGGCGCGGCAGGCACGCTCCACCAGACCCGCGCTGGAAGCGCTCGAGTCCGAGCCCTCGGGCTGGCTGGCGCCCTCAGCCTCTGCTGCCATGCCGCCGCGCCGACCGGGACGTCGGGTTGGGCGTCCGCCAACGCGTTCCGCTTTCCTCAAAACGGCGTTCACCAGTCCGGCAGCCGAGCGTTTGCGAGCCTGCTTCACCAGCTCGACGGCCTCGTTTACAGCGGCGGACACGGGAATCTTTTCCAGAAAGCCGATCTGATAAAGGCCCAATCTCAAAACGGTCACGACTTCCGGATCGAAGATGCGAAGCCGCTTGCCGGAAAGCTTCTCGATTTGAAAGTCGAGCTCGCCTCGCCAGCGGAGCACACCCATCACCAGCTCGGTCACCAGCGCGCGATCGACTTCACGGAGCGCGGACACCTCCTCGCTTTGGAGAAGATCGACGGCCAGTGCGCTAGCCGAATCGATGCGGCGCAGAATGCGATAGGCGGTGCTGCGGGCAAGAGATACCGGCATAAGAAAAGTGACGAGTGGCGAGTGACGAGTGCGGTATAACAAGTAGAGGATGAAGGGCAAAGGGTGAAGGGTAAAGGGTAAAGGGTAAACGAAGAGAAGAGAAGTCGCCACTTTTCTCTTCGTTTAGCCTTTACCCTTTATATTCGCCACTCGTCACTCGTCACTTTTTCCCCGGGTT
>Ga0209039_10000714_pt1 | contig 32073 bp, 15 predicted proteins | sample BogFormECP12_OM1_FD_188238 | JGI IMG/M metagenome (GOLD analysis project Ga0209039, IMG submission 188238) | Bog forest soil microbial communities from Calvert Island, British Columbia, Canada - ECP12_OM1 (SPAdes) (version 2) | ecosystem: Environmental > Aquatic > Freshwater > Wetlands > Bog ... | reverse complement strand
GGTTGCTCACTAACGTGGCGTTGCTCGCCGCCTGTAAGCTGATGCTCCCGGAACTTGCCGTGCCTGGCTGGGTGATTGTCGCCGTCACCCCGCTGGGCAGGGTGCTGGTGGCGAGCGTCACGCTGCCCGTATAATTCGTGCCGGTCAGGTTCACCGTCACCGTCTGCGAACTGCCCCCTTGAACGAGCGTAACCGCACTGGGGCTCACGCTGCTGATGGTGATGCTGGGCTGGATTCCCGTCCCTGTCAGACTCGCGGTCTGGGTGCCAGCGCTATCGGTGACCGTCAAGGTGCCGTTAACAACTCCCGGCACCGTCGGCGTGAACGTCACGCTGATGGTGCAACCGGAGGCCGGGGAAACGCTCGAGCCACAGTTATTGGATTGCGCGAAGCCGGCGCTGGTAGCGATGCTGGAAATGGTGAGCTGCCCACTGCCGGCGTTCCATAGCGTCAGCGATTGTGTTGCGCTCGTCGTGTTCACAAGCTGGGAGGCAAAGGTGAGGCTGGATGGTGAGAGCCCCGTCACGGCCGCCATGCCGGTTCCGCTGAGCAACGCGGTTTGGGTCCCGATGACAGAGTTGTCAGCGAGGTTGAGCGAACCGACTCGGGAGCCGGGGGCTGTGGGTGTGAACACGACGCTAAGGGTGCAGCTTGATCCGCCGGGCAGGCTGCTGCCGCTACACGCGTCGGTCTGGACAGAGTAGTCGCCCGTGGTGCCGATGACGGTGAAATCGACCGGCGCGCCGCCAATGTTGGTGACCGTAAAGACTTGCGGCAGGCTTGTTGACCCAACGTTTTGATCGGCGTACGTCGCGGTGCTCGGGGCGAGAACCGCATCTGGAACCGGGGTCGGCACCGGTGCGGACACGATCCCCTTCGGTCCGTTGAACAAACCGACGCCCGTCCCGGTACTGCCATAGGAACTCCAGTTCAGGGTGGTCATGTCCCCGCTGCGAACGATGCGGCCATTTTGCGTATCGGCGACAAAGATCGCTCCCGTCAGAAGATCCACGGCCATACCATAGGGGTTCGAGAAGTAGCCGACGGTACTTCCGATGCCGGGCCCGCCCAGGGTGGTCCAATTGGCGCCCGTCATATCATCCACCCGCACCATCTGGCTTGCCAGCATGTCCGCGACATAAATCTTGCCGGCGGAGTCCACGGCGACGCCATACACACTCGTGTAATGCAGCGTGTTGACCGTATTCGAGGTGAGCATCGCCCAGTTTGCGCCGGTCATGTCATCGACGCGCACGACGCGCTTGTTGCCCGTGTCGGCGATGTAAATCTTGCCCGCTGTATCGAAGGCGAGGCCCCTCGGTCCCGCGAGCGCATAAATTCTCGTGGGGTCAGTCGTGAGGGTGGTCCAATTCGTGCCGGTCAGATCGTCCATGCGAACGATTTGATTGTTGCCCGTGTCGGCGACATAAATCCTGCCCGAGGGATCGATCGCCACACCCGCAGGATTGCTGAACTTGCCGGCCCCGCTGCCGCATACCCCCCCCAGCGTGGTCCAATTGGCGCCGGTCATGTTATCCATGCGTACGATGCGGCAGTTTCCGGAGTCGGCGACGTAGATTCTTCCGGTCGCATCGAGAGCGATTCCCACGGGGCTCGAAAACTGCCCGGTCCCCGCCCCTAGCCCGTTGCCCAGTGTGACCCAGTTAGCTCCCGTCAAGCTATCGACGCGGACGATCTGGTTGTTGGAAGTGTCCGCCACATAGACTGGTCCGTACACCGAGCTCACTTCCGTAGTGCCACCCGAGAGCGGCGCCGAACCGCTTCCGATCTGACTCGTGAGGGTTACCACGTTGAAAAATGTTCCACCGGAGATAGCTTCCGACTGGCCGTTATGCGTCAAGCTCCCCGTCAAAGAGCCTTGGAAGCTGTAATTGTAGTGGATGAACCCTCCCCCTCCGCCCGAAGCAGTCATGGACAATGTTCCCGAAGTGAACGACCCGCTCAAAACGGTGAGGCCGTCGCTGGATTGCATAGTGATAGTTCCGCCGGAGCAGAACCACTCCCACAAGTACGTGCCGAAAGCTGTGCTCGTAACCGGGCAGCTCATGGAAAGCGTGCCGGTGGGGCTGGTGACGCTGGCGGCCGTCACATTAATGCTCGATCCCAGGGTGAAACTACCGCCGCTCTCTGCGTAAGTTGACTGATCCGCAAACGCTGCGGAGAAAGGTAGAAGCATCAACGCGCACAACGCCAGTGTTTTCAGCATGAGTCTCCTCCGATGACCTGTGTCCTTCCCTTTGGAAATCGCCGTTTAGGGGAAGCCCACCCAAGAACCGAAGCGAAGGTCCGCATCCCTCCGGGCCTAATTCACAAAGTTGGTCCCCTTTGCGTATCATAAATGTCGTTCACCTGCGGGTGTCTTTGCTCTAGGGCAAACCAAAGCTTTCAAAAATTTCCTACGGGCTCCGCCGGCCGCCGTTCCTTAGCATGGACAAAAACCTCATCCTGGTCACGTGACTGGGATCAGGAGCGGCTCACAGCGCTGAGTTTCGGGATTAAATTCATGGCCTTTCAGGTCTCCGAAACCGACAGACCGGTCAGGGAATTGACGCTGTCACGTTTGCGCAGGCGCAAAGACACACAATCCCTTCTAAGTTAGCCTCAGCCAAACCTGGGGCGGAAATCAGGGTTTAAGAGCACGGATAAGGGTAATTCGGGGGGACTATGCAGGGTCAGCAGAAACCCGACTACTTGCACGATGGGGCCAATGGTGATGACCCAAGGAATGGCCACTGCAAGACTGGGGATATGCATGGCACGACGGTTGTGGGGCATCCTCGGTTGTTCGCGGGCATTTTGCCAGCCGACTATGCAAGGATATGCCGTGCCGCGAGTGCCAAGGGGTTCACCCGCGGTGAGTTGTTGCATTTTGAGGGCGACGTTGTAGAGAGGGTCTCACTCCTGACCTCGGGCTCCGTGAAAATCACGAAGTTGGGCCGGGGAGGTGAGGAGGTAATCCTAAGGCTGGCGATACCCGGCGACGTCCTGGGTGCGGTGGGCCTGTTTTCGTGTGGCAAGAGTTGTACATCGGCGCAAGTACTTCGCCCGTGCCGGGCACTCGTCTGGGGTGCACCGGTGTTCAAAGACTTGGTAGAGAGCTTTCCAATTCTGCACCGAAACAGCGTTGCCATTCTCGAAGAGCACTTGCGGGAGCTCGAAGAGCGATTTCGTGAAGTGGCAACGGATAGAGTTGGTGCGCGCGTCGCCCTCCAGCTCCTGCGATTACTGAAAACGATAGGCCGGCCGGTCGATGGTGGGGTTGAAATCGCCCTTTCGCGCGAAGAACTGGGGCAGATGACTGGCACGACACTGTTTACGGTGAGCCGGCTGCTCTCCGCTTGGGAAACGCGCGGAGTCGTAATACCCCGCCGTGAAGCAGTGGCGATTTGCGACGTTCAGTCGCTGCGCGCGATATCCGAAGAAGAGTAACCATGTGCGCGGATGGGAGAGCGTTCCAGGCAGCAAATAGACAGATCGAGAGGCGATGACTCAATGAGGCAAATGGGTCTGGCAATAGCGGTGGTTGTGGCAATCGTTGCCTCATACGCGCTTGGCCGGCGCCATGCGTATTCCCAAAACGGCAGCAAGACGGGGCGCCACGTACTCTATTACGTTGACCCCATGCATCCCGGCTACAAATCCGACAAACCCGGCATAGCCCCTGACTGCGGAATGCAGCTTGAACCGGTTTTTGCCGAGGACGGCCGGGACGCCACGCCATCTTTGCCCTTGGCGCAATTGCCCGCCGGTGTGGTCAGCATTGATGGGGACACGCGGCAACTGCTGGGGATCCGGCTCGCTGCGGTCGAGAAAAAGGGCATCACGCGCAGGATTCGGGTAGTGGGCCGGGTGCTTCCGGAAGATACGCGGGTGTACAGGATCAACTCCGGAGTCGACGGAGTAATTCAGGAGACTTACAACGATTCAGTGGGGATGCTGGTGAAGAAGGACCAGAAGCTGGCGACCTATTATGCGCCCGATTTCTTGTCGGTAGCTTCCGGGTTCCTGGCTGCCAGCGAGCGCGTGCCGGGCGCCGTGGGCAACGACGGGAATCGCACTATTCCATTTCCCGGCGCTTTGTCCAAGCAAGGGGTAAGCAGTATTCGGGGCTATACCGATCGCCTGCGCAATCTCGGCATGAGCGATGTGCAGATTAAGCGGATGGCCGACAGCGGCCAGCTTCCCGAGAATATTGATGTTGTGGCGCCGGCGGACGGATTCATTGTCGCTCGGAACATTTCGGCAGGACAACATTTCGAGCACTCCATGGAGTTTTACCGCATCGCGGATCTGAGCCGGGTGTGGGTGGTCGCCGAGGTTGATGAAGAGGAGGCTCAATATCTGCACCCTGGCGGCATGGCACAGGTCACCTTAAAAGACGAAGGCCGCCAGTTGCCCGCGCGGATTACCGAAAGTCTGCCACAATCCGAGGCCGGTGGCGGAACCGTCAAACTTCGCCTGGAGGTTGGCAATCCCAGATTCGTGTTGCGGCCGGAAATGCTGGTGGACGTCGATCTGCCAGTGCTGCTACCGCCCGCCGTGACGGTACCGCCGGACGCATTGGTGGATTCTGGCGCGAGCACACGAGTTTATGTCGAGCGGAGCGAAGGTATCTTCACGCCCCGCGAAGTGGAAACGGGATGGCGTTTTGGTGACCAGGTCGAGATCCTGAATGGGGTTCAGCCGGGTGAGCGGGTGGTGGTTGCGGCTACTTTTCTCGTCGACTCCGAGAGTCGGCTGAAAGCACAATCGCCCGCCCCGGCACAAGCGTCCGCCCTCGGAACGCAGGCTGGAATGCACCCACTCACGGCGGCGGCAAAAACGGTGCGAGATCCGAGTTGCGGCATGCCGGTGGATCCAGCCGCAGCGGCCGCTGCCGGCAACACCCTCACATGTCGCGGCGCCACGTGTTACTTCTGCTCGCGGCGGTGCAAGGAAGCGTTCCAGAATAAGACGACCGCCTCACTCACCAGGAGCCAGGGAGACAACGATTGATTGGCAGGATCATTGACTTCTCCGTAGAGCACAAGTTCGCGGTGCTTGCCGTGATCGTGATGGCGACGATCGCCGGATGGTGGGCGATGGTCACGCTGCCGCTCGACGCCACCCCGGACCTGAGCGACACCCAAGTCATCATCTATTCACACTGGGACCGCAGTCCGGATATCGTCGAGGACCAGGTCACCTACCCGATCGTTACGGCCATGCTCGGAGCACCGCGGGTCAAGGCGGTTCGGGGCTTCTCGGACTTCGGCTACTCTTACGTATACGTCATCTTTGAGGATGGAACCGATCTGTACTGGGCGCGCTCGCGAATAACGGAGTATCTCTCCAGCGTTCTCCCCCGCCTGCCGGAGGGAGTTAAGACCGAGCTGGGCCCGGATGCCACCGCTCTCGGATGGGTATTTCAATACGTTCTTGTGGACACGTCCGGTAAGCACAGCCTTGCCGATCTGCGTTCCTACCAAGATTGGTACCTGAACTACTACCTCCGGCCGGTGCCAGGCGTGGCCGAGGTCGCGCCCATCGGTGGTTATACGCGCCAATACCAGGTGAACCTCGACCCCAATCGTCTGCGGGCGTATGGCATCCCGGTTAACCGTGTGGTCGAGGCCGTACGAGGGGGCAACTACGAATCCAGCGGAAGATTGCTGGAATTTGGCGGCACGGAGTACATGGTTCGCGGCCGCGGTTACGCGCTCTCACTCGCGGATTTTGAAAACATACCGTTGAGCGTCACCGACACCGGTTCGCAGATCCGGATTAAAGACGTTGGCCAGGTAGTGATGGGCCCTGACCTGCGGCGCGGCCTTGCCGATCTGGATGGCGCCGGTGAAGTCGTCTCCGGCATCGTCGTCATGCGTACCGGCGAGAACGCCTTGGAGGTAATCAAACGCCTGAAAGCAAAGATTAAGGAGATCGAGCCTGGGTTTCCGGCGGGAGTAAAGCTGATTCCCACCTATGACCGCTCCGAGCTCATTCACAACACCATCGGCACTGCCAAGGAAACGATCATCGAGGTCTTAGTCACGGTCGTGCTCATCATCCTGGTCTTTCTGTGGCACTTTCCCAGCGCGGCCATCCCGATTGTGACCATGCCGATCGCGGTTTTGCTCGCGTTTATTCCCTTCCGCTTGATGGGCATCAGCGCCAATATCATGTCGCTGGCGGGAGTGGCCATCGCTTTCAGCGAGCTGGTTGATGCTTCTATCGTGGTGGTCGAACAAACCCACAAGAAACTCGAGCAGTGGGAAAAGGCCGGGCGCCCGGGCGACTGCCGCCAAGTCGTCATTGCTGCCATCAAGGAAGTAGCCGGACCAACTTTCTTTTCGCTCCTTGTGATCGCTGTCGCCTTTCTCCCGGTGCTGACGTTACAGGCTGAGGAAGGCCGAATGTTCAGGCCGTTGGCCTATACCAAGACGCTGACCATGGTAGCTGCCGCGCTTTTGGCGATCACACTCGATCCCGCACTGCGTCTGCTGCTGACCCATGTCGAGCGCTTCCACTTCCAGCCGGCATGGCTATGCCGAGTTGTGAATGCCATACTGGTTGGCGAAGTGAGGCCCGAAGACCAACACCCGGTGAGCCGAAGGTTAATCCGGGCTTACGAGCCGGTGGTCCGGTGGACGCTGCGCTGGAAGTGGCTGGTCATTGGCGCAGCGGCGGTGTTGGTTATCGTCACTATACCGGTTTTCACCCACTTGGGATCGGAGGCCATGCCGCCGCTCGACGAAGGCGCGATTTTGTACATGCCGACCACGCTGCCTGGCATCTCCATCCGCCAGGCGGAGCAGTTGCTGCAAGCGAGCGACCGCATTTTTCGGCGTTTCCCGGAAGTCGATCGCGTGCTGGGCAAAGCGGGGCGCGCGGAAACCGCTACCGATCCGGCCCCGCTCTCGATGCTCGAAACCGTCGTGGTCCTGAAGCCCCGCTCCGCGTGGCGGCGTGTTGATACCTGGTATTCCTCATGGGCGCCGGAATGGGCGAAGCGCGTTTTCCGTCATTTCACGCCCGATACGATCTCGACCGAGGAGTTGGTCAGCCAGATGAATCGCGCGCTGAAGCTCCCGGGGGTCAGCAACGCGTGGACGATGCCCATCAGAGGGCGCATTGATATGCTGAGCACCGGCATTCGGACGCCGGTGGGGCTGAAGATCGCAGGCGCGGATTTGCAGCAAATTCAGGAAATCGGCACTGAAATCGAATCGTTGCTGAGCAACGTAAGAGGGACGCGCAGCGTGCTGGCGGAGCGCACCGCAGTTGGCCATTTTATTGATCTCGAATGGAACCGCGAACAACTGGCGCGCTATGATATCCCCGTCGAAGATGCGCAGAAAGTGGTCGAGAACGCCATCGGCGGCGACAACGTCAGCACGGTCGTCCTCGGGCCGGAGCGTTATCGGGTAAACGTCCGCTACCAGCGCGATTTTCGCAGCGACCTAGGGGCGCTGAGCCGTATTCCGATCCCGGCAGGAGGTCAGCGACAACCGCCGTTAAGTGATCTCGCCCAAATCAGAATCGCGACCGGGCCGGCAATGATCCGCAATGAAAACGGCCTGCTGACGGGATACGTTTATGTTGATACCACTGGCCGCGATGCGGAAAGCTACGTCCGCGAAGCGGATCAACTGCTGCGCGACCGCCTGAAACTGCCCACCGGCTACTCGATCACCTGGAGTGGGCAGTACGAAGTCCTGCGGCGCGTGAAGGAGCGGTTGAAGTTCGTCGTCCCGATCACGCTCGTTCTGATCTGCCTTCTTCTTTACATCAACACCGGATCGATGCCCAAAACGATTATCGTTTTGCTGGCGGTACCTTTTTCTGCCGTGGGTGCAATCTGGTTTCTATATCTGGCCGGGTACAACCTGAGCGTGGCGGTGTGGGTGGGATTGATTGCTCTGCTCGGCATTGATGCCGAGACCGGAGTCTTCATGCTGCTCTACCTCGACCTGGCATATGAAGAGGCAAGGTGCGAGCACCGTCTGCACAGTCTCGGCGAACTGCGCGAAGCCATCGTTCACGGTGCGGCGAAGCGCCTGCGGCCGAAGTTCATGACTTTCGCGACCACCTGCGTTGGCCTGTTTCCCATCATGTGGTCAACGGGCGCCGGTTCCGACGTGATGAAGCACATTGCCGCGCCGATGGTGGGTGGTATTTTCACCTCCTTCGTTCTGGAGTTGTTAGTGTACCCAGCCATTTACGAGGTTTGGAAGTGCGGATCCTACGCGGAGAAATCCGAGGCAGCATTGGGGCTCGTGACTCCGTCACCATCCCTGAGTCTTGCAAGTGATTAGCGATGGCGACCGCGAGGTGACCGAATATGAAAAGAACAAATGATGGCGTGACAAAGCTTAACGGCGTGCTTGCGCTCCTTTTTTTTGCCAGCGTCGCAGTCGCTCAGAACCCACAAGCGCCGGTCGCGCGCTCGCTCGCGACCCAAGCCCCTATTGCGGCGCCCGAGGCGCCTGCACACACAGCACCAGCGCCGTCCACATCAGTGAGAACCCCTGCCGGTCACCTTGAGATAACATACATAGGCGGACAGCTCAGGATTGATGCGCTCGATTCGACATTGAAGGACGTTTTGACGAAACTGGCTGCACTCACCGGCATGACCATCGATATCCCCGCAGGGGCGAGCAGCGAACACTTGCCGGTTGTCAAATTTGGACCAGGACCAGCGCGCGAGGTCCTCGCATCGCTTCTGACCGGGTCGAATTTTGACTATTTGATCCAGGCTCCCGTAACTGACCCCGAGGGAATCCAAGACGTGGTGTTAATGCCCCGAGAGAAGAAGGGGAGCGGAGGCAATGCACCGGATCCGGCGGCGCGTCACACGTCCAGCCCGAGCGTGACAGCATTGGTTTCGCCTTCCCGGCCGGAGGAAATACCCGAGCCCAACAGTCCCGTTTCGCTACAGCCAGACAACTCAACAACCGCGGCGAACTCTTCGACTCCGGTGCCCACGGAGCCGGACCCATCCGCGGCTTCTCCATCCGCGCCTTCTCCTTCTGCGCTGTCTCCGGCCGCACTGGTGAATAGATCGGGTTTGACCAGTGAGGGCGCCGTGAGCACACCTGCGACATTAGACCCGCAAAGCATCAATCAACAGTTGCAGCAGATGTACCAGCAGCGAATCCAAATCAACCAGCAGGATCGCCCGTCCGCCCCGCCCTCCCCCTCCGCCCCCGCGAACCCCGGAAGTAAGTAGGTAGCTGTTCGCGGCGGAAAGGCAACCTCGGGGGCGATGAGCAATCGACCCTCGCGACGTTTGTTGCCGTCGTGGAATCTTCATTGGCTCACAGGGATGTTTCGTGAGCAGTCCGTGCTTTTGGCGATCAGCAGCGAACTTGACGAGGTGTGACGTCACGCTGTCGATTATTTATCGGCGGTGCGGGAATCAGCTTGCTGTTCGAGCTTCTTACAGTTGAAATCCTCGATGACCCGGGTGACATAGGCGCGAGTTTCACGGTACGGAGGGATGCCGCCATATTGCTCCACTCGCCGCGGCCCGGCGTTGTAGGCGGCCAGCGCTTTCCGCGCATCACCGTCGTACTGATCCAGTAACTGGCGCAGATATCTCGTCCCGCCCTCGACGTTGGCGGCCGGATCGAAGGCGTTTTCGACGCTGAGGCTGGCAGCCGTCTGCGGCATGAGCTGCATTAGCCCCTGGGCGCCCTTGGGCGAGGTGGCCTTAGGATTGAAGCGGCTTTCGGCCTTGACGACGCTGGCTACGAAGTCCGGATCGATCTTGTGCCGCAAGGCAGCGCTGGCAATTAGACCCTTGATAGAATTTCCGACCAGAGGCATGCCGCACGCGGTTGTCTCCGGGGCATTGGCCGGCGCCGTCGCAGGCGGGACAGCGCTCTCCGTTTGTTCAAAGAGCTCGATCTGATCGCTGGGAATTTCAAAGTAGCCGGAGCCTGAGTCGGGACAAACCCATAGCCGAGTAGCCGCGCCGGCGGCTTCTCGGCGCATGTATTGAAAGGTGAATCCATTGCGCAGTACGGCGGTTTGGCATACCTCGGGCTGGCCTGCCCCCGGCGCTACAGAACCGCCACGCGCTCTATCTGCTCCCAGAGCGTTGGCGGTCAGCAAAACTGTAATGACGGAACAGTTCAGTAATCTGGACATTCAATGCCATCCGTATCCACCCGACAAGACGAGAAAAATACATTACTAATGCACGTTTCGCCGGTCTTTGCGGCAACGCAAACAGACAACCGTTATAAACGTTCCCCGTCGCTCCTTGCCGGGTCGACATCGCCCGCCAACTCTGTCCACATATCCCTAACAGCATCCAGAATGGTCTCCCCACAGGTTAGCCCGCCCACGTTTGCGGCAGGGCAAAGACGTAGGTACGGTTGCTGCTGTAGGTTCTATTTCAGCGCACGGGGTGAGCCAGCGGTTTGAGATGAAAGACGCGCTGAGTGCATTCAAAGGGCATGGGTTATTATGGCTAACAAAATCTCCCCTCAACATAGGGGGCGCGCAAGGCGATTCCCACTTCGTCTTCCAGTGTATTTCCGCAAATCGGACAGCCCGACATGGTTGCAGGGAACGACGGAGAATATCAGCCACACGGGGATACTGTTCCTCTCCTCTTCTCCCTTAGCGTTGGAAAGCAGGCTCTATCTGAAGGTGTTGCTCCAATGTGGCGCAAAGAGTAAAAACTTTTCGATGGTGGTCTGCAAGGGCGTGGTGGTTCGTCAGGAGCGAAGGGAGGCGCAGGAGCCCCCCGTCGCTCTTGCCGTTGTGATACGCGCTTTTCGAATTGTTCGTCAACCTGTATATGGCAAAGTGTTCTCCCTTCTTCCTGTTTGAATTCAGGCCAGTAATAGTCAGAACCTGTAAACCTTGGCTGTGGCTCTACCGGCTTGACTCCCGATCATCAAGCTGACAGTTACGGGCGTCGATCGCAGTGCGAAGCCTTCAATGCCGACGGAATAGGCCCAGTCGCCACCACTGAGCGGTTGAAGCAGAATGTCAGTTTTGCACAAGCCGCATTTGTCCCTGGCGACGTATCCGCCTACCCCGGTCTGCCTAAACGAGCCGGCTGATACCATGAAATGAGAACCGTTAGCCTCCGAAACGGACAGGATGACATCCTTACTGGTGAGATTGATGTTGATGGCCGGAGAGAAACGGCCGCCGATGATGGTATAGTTTATTTCCTGGTCGACTATTGCTTGAGCATTAAAGTCGCGAAGCCGCGGCGAGATGCGAGAGGTGGCCATACAATTATGTCGCGAGCGAGCGCCCGCGCCAGATTCCCCTTAGCATTCTCTTCACACCCTGCTCATCCTCTTGTAAGTCAAGGTATCGACCTACCCGAGGCTACCGACGCGCGTGAATGCCGGCTAACCCCAACCGCGCGGCAGATTCATGCGGCCCTTTGCGTACCATAACCCCGTTTCCCATCGGATGTCTTTGCCCCAAGGCAAACCGAAGCTTCCGAAAGTCGCTTACGGGCTCTGCCGATATTGGGCAGCACCGTGCGCAGTTGATCGGGCCACGGCAGTCTGACGAGCCAATATCTTTTCCTGAATACTTGCTGATAAGCAAAGACACAATATGCGGTCTGCTTATGATTGCGGTAACCGGACACAAATTCGTGATTATCTCGGCAGTTCGCTTCGAGCTCGGTGATTCGGAAATTTTTTTGAATTGTGCACGCCGTTTGTTCAAGGGCAAAGACAGCGAGCACCAGAGGCAGCAATATCGTCACATCATTACGTATTCAGGGACTAAGCGAGCACAGCTTCATGGTTACCTCGGCGGTTCATTTCGAGCTCGGCGGGTTGGCATTCTTTCGCGTCGAAATTTTCCCGGATGTTTGTGCGAGGGCAAAGACAGCGCGGAATAGGTTGAAATAAAGTCGCTCCATCACGCTTTAAGTAAATAAGTCCCGCCGTCTTTGGCGGAGGAGGAGCAGGACGTATGACGAGCATAAGGGCCGGCAGGCTATGTCTCCTTGTCGTTCCGATCTGTGTTGCGGCACTGACTGCAAGTGCCCAGTCATTCCGGGTTCAATGTCCACCGAGCACGATCACTCACCCGGACCCCAGCAACACCGGTATCAATAACACGGAACCCGCGTACACGGGTCCGACAGTATTTAAGCTCGGCAGCGGTAAATTTCTGGTGCCGAGTTCAAATGTGAACGGCGCGATCAAGTGCCAGCAGATCTCGGGTGGCGACGGTTACGCGACGACGGCCGACGGCGTGCAGACGTTCATGTTCTCCTTCGGACCCCTGTCCGGATTGGCGGACATCGCCAACGGCAAGCCCGGCACACAGTTCCCGAACGTTTTCAATACCGTCTACCCGGGCACGCTGGCGCCCGGCGACCCCGCCACGACCGATGGGATGAAGGCCAACATCTGGCCCGGGTTCCCCCTCTCGACTGCGGGGTTTACGTGGAACGGCGCCGTGGGGCTGGCTCCTGACGCGGATGCTATAGCCAATGGTGTTTGCACCGCCCCGTGTCTCGATGGGCACGTGGACCCCCGGCAGATCATGGACGTCGGAGTTATGAATGGCAACATCCCGGCGCCATTGTTTGCGTTCGATGAGGATGATGAGTTTTTCCTGACCCTCACCAACGTCGGTATGATCATGCGGCCGGACCTGTTCGAGCAGCACACGGTCCACTTCCACGGTTATCCCAACGCCTCGCCGTTCTATGACGGCGTTCCTGACGCCTCGGTGGCCATCAACATTGGCGGCAGCTTCACCTATTACTACCTGTCGCCGGACGCCGGCACTTACTTCTGGCACTGCCATATCACCCCTCCCGAGCACTTGCAGATGGGCATGGTGGGCCAGCTTTATGTGCGCCCGCGGCAGGATCGGGTCCCGAGCCAGGGAGACCTGTACACTTATCTGGGCTATCAGCAAAACGACCTGCGCACGGCTTGCAATCCCGCGCAGGACATCCTGTGCTCCGCCACCTTGCCAGCTATCAACACCCACGTCACCCAAGGCCTCAATAAACTGGGTCAGCCCCAAAAGTACATCTACAACGACGGCGACGGCTCAACGGCTTATGACGTCGAGTACCCCCTCCAGATGCACGGCTTTGACCCCAATTTCCATTTTGTCGGCATGACGTTTAACCCGGAAGCTTTTGTGGACATGAAGGACAAGAACTTCCTCTTGAACGGGCGGAGCTACCCTGACACGGTCACGCCCGGTCCCCTGTTCACGCAGTCCTCGGATGGCAGGACGCATTTCTCGCAGCCGCTGCCTGCCATCATTAACATTCCGGTAGGCGGGAAGGCCTCCCTGCGCCTCGTTAACCTGTCCGTCACGGAATATCACACGCTGGCCTCCCTGGGGATTCCGATGAAGGTGGTCGGATGGAACGCCAAGCTCTTGCGCGACCAGGCGGGAAACAACACGGAATACTATACCAACTCGATCACCATCGCCGGCGGCGAATCGTGCGACGTAATTCTGGACGCCAGCAATACCACGACCTATCAGGCGGGCCAGGTGTTCTATCTCTTTACCCCACAGCTCGATCACCTGTCCAACGATGCCGAGAACTTCGGTGGCCTCATGAGCGAGGTCCATATCTGCAACAGTGTGACGAACGTCATCACCGGAGTTAGCGACACATTTGGAAACACCTGTAATTAGGAGAGCGGCAATGAGGGAGACAAAAATGAAAAAAGCGATCGCGAAGACCGGAAACCTTCTGGCGCCGATAGTGTTGGCAATGTGGCTCACCGCCTCGGCTTTTGCCGCGGCTCCCGGCATCACCGGCCCGACCTTCAACTTGCAGGCGCAAACAGCTTTCCTGAACCAGCCGGACGGGTCGGCGGTTTACTCCTGGGGATATGGCTGCAACGGTGCGCCCGCCGGCTTTGCCCCGGCGGCGATTACCAACGCATATTGCAACTCGATGCAAGTCCCCGGCCCCACGCTGATCGTCACGGAAGGACAGACGGTCACGGTCAACCTGACCAATAATCTCCCCACCGCGGCCGGCAACACCTCGATTCTGTTTCCCGGCTTCCAGGTGTCAACGACGGGCGGCGTAACCGGTTTGATGACACAGGAGGCGGCGCCCGGCGGTACGGTGACTTACACGTTTACTGCCTCCTCGCCGGGGACGCGCGCCTATTATAGCGGAACGCAAGGCGACCTCCAGGTGGAGATGGGGCTGTATGGCGCCGTCATTGTTCTCCCGGCCAACGTGCCCACCGTATGCACCACCGGGGTGCATGCCTCGAACGTGTCGGCACAAGCGTTCTGGAAGGAAACAGATTTCCGGCTGTCGCAGGCTGCCTATGATCACCCCGGGACTTGCTACGACCGCGAATACCTGTTCCAGTGGGCCGAGATGGATCCCAACATTCATAAGCAGGCTTTGGCGCAGGTTACGGCCACGACGGGTTGCACGGCTGGGGCTCCCGGTTGCAGTCTGAACGTCCCGACCGAGCCTTACCATCCCGCCTACTTCCTGATCAACGGACGCTCGATGCCCGACCTCATGGACGCTAACTATGGTGCCGAGTATCCGCACCAGCCCTACAACGGCAATCCCCACATGCATCCGGGTGAGCTGACGTTGATCCGCACCATCGGCCAAGGGCGGTGGCAACATCCCTTCCACGAGCACGCCAACCACGTGCGCATCCTGGCGCGAGATGGGAACTTGATTCTCAGCCAGACCAATCCGGCTCAGAATCTTGCTGGCCTTCTGATGTTCAACACCGACACGACTCCGGGACAGGCTTTCGATGGGATTTTCTACTTCACCGGCAGGGGCCTGAACTGGGATATGTATGGTCACAATCCCAAATCCAGCGACCCTAACGCCGTGCTGCCATGCACTCCGGATGCCAACGGCTACAACACCGGAGCCCCGACTGCCATCAACTATTTCGAGTGGTGTCAGGACCACAATAAGCCACTTCAGGTTGCTCCCTTCGGCGATGTCGCCGCCGGCGGCCCTGCAACTCTGCCCGATCCGGACATCTTCACCAACGGCGCTTGGTATAGTGGCAGTCCCTATCTCGGTCCGGATGCGACCGTTCGCGCCACCGGGCCCACCAGTACTTTCCTTCCCTCCAACACTCAGGCCAACCCGGCCAGCGAGCGCGGCTGGGCGTTTATGTGGCACTCGCACAACGAGCGCGAAATCACGACCAACAACGTTTTCCCCGGCGGCATGCTGATGATGATGCTGGTGGACTCAAGGGAATTCGTGATCGATGAGTCAATGTAATTGACGATCTCACGTAGCGCCGACCTTCAGGTCGGCACGTGCCGGGCGGAAGCTTGGCGCCACAAACGAAATGAAAGTGCCGGGCAAAGCCCGGCGCTACTAACGAGAGACGAGAGGGGCCATGCGAACCAACAATTTCACATCTAAGACGATCCTGAAGGCCGTGGCAAGAGTGAGCGCTGTTCTTCTCTTCACGGCGGCTGTGGGCTTCGGCCAGCAACAGGTCAATTTGACGGCGGGGCCGGCCACCGCAACCCTGCCCGACGGCTCAGCGGTGCCGATGTGGGGCTACAGTTGCCAACCACTGGCCTCTGGCGTCACCTCCAGCGCCACCTGCGCTCCGTTGAATCCGGCGGCGACGGCTGGCACCTGGTCCCCCGTGGTGATTACCGTCCCCACCGGGCAAGCCCTGACGATCAACCTCACCAACAATCTCTCGTTTACGGCGGGCACCGGCACCAATACCATCCCCACCTCGATAATGATTGTGGGGCAGGTGGGCGGCGGCCTCGGCGATCCCACACAGAGGACCACTACGCCGAGTCCGGTCCACCCCCCGCAGTCGGTCACCTGGTCCACCGCGAACACCGGCCCGACGAATGTGCCGCCGCCGCAGGGGCCGCGCGTGCAGTCGTTCGGAACGGAAGTGGCGGCGGGAGCGACCGCGGCGCTGACTTGGCTTAACCTTCGACCGGGCACGTACCTCCTCGAGTCCGGCACGCATCCTTCTATTCAGGTTCCGATGGGTCTGTACGGAATCCTGGTGGTCACCGCTGTGCCGAGTGGGGCGACCGCTGGCACCGCCTACTCCGCTGGGGGCACCGGTCTCCCGGTCACCTACAATGCGGAGATCCCGCTGGAGTTTAGTGAAATCGACCCGGTCCAAAACAACGCCGTCCAAGCCGCAGTGAATAATAGCAATTTCAGTGAGACAAGGGTGTGGTCCGGTCAGCCGACAGGTCCCGACGGGAATCCCGGCTGTGGCAATCCGAATTCGGGGGCTTTCTACCAGTCATGTTATCCGCCGGCGGTGAACTACACGCCGTTGTATTACATGATTAATGGAGTAGCGTTTAACAAGACCAGCGCCGGGACCTCGCTGTTCGCGGCCACGCCCGGCACCTCCACAACCCCGGTCACCGGGACGGTTTTGGTGCGCTTGGTGAATGCTGGCTTGCGCATGCACGTACCTTCCATCGTCGGATCGCAAACCACGGGGTTTAACGGAGGAGGGACGGACACCTCAGGGACTCCCAGTACTACGGTTACGGGATTCTCGCTGATTGCGGAAGACGGCAACCCGGTACCGGGCATTCCTAAGGTGCAGAGCGAAGTATTTATGGCCGCGGGCAAGACTTACGATGTGATGATCAATGTGCCTGCCGCCGGCGCCCCGGCTCTTCCGGTGTACGACCGGGAATTGAGCCTGTCGGGTAACGCGATCGCGCGCGACGCCGGGATGTTGGCATACATTGGCATCAATGGTGGCGCACTGCCAGCCGCTAGTACACTCGGGGCTGCGGTAGCTCGGGCGGATGCCTACAGTTCGTTGGTTGCGGGCCAGACGTTCAGGCTGTCGGACCCCTCCAAGGGTGTGATTGCCAACGACACCAATGTCTATGGCGTCCAACTGCTCACGCCGCCAACCAACGGCACGGTGACTCTCAACGCGAACGGCACCTTCACTTATGTTCCTACGGGGACTACCACCACCTTGGACTCGTTCGTCTACGCGGCGAACGGCGCCACGGCAGCCACCTGCTCGACCACACCCACCCTATGCGCTACGGTGTCTCTAGGTCCGGCGACGATCGAGGGGGCTGGCGGCATCACCGTCAACCCCATCACCTACACGTCGAAGATGGCGACCTACCTGAAAATCGGGGCGCCCGGCATCCTGTCGGTCGACAGTGACGCCAAGGGCTATCCTCTTACGGTAGCCATGTCGACGGTCACACCCTCAACAGGCCTGACGGTTAATATGGATCCGAACGGCGGGTTCAGCGCGTCCGTTCCCGCGGCGGGCATGTACACATTTACCTATCAGGCGCAGAACTCACAGGGCACACTCAGCTCCGGAACGGCCACCGTGACGCTGATCTTCCCGCCAGGGAGTGGTCTTAACGTGTCAGTTGTGGACGGCAAGTCAAAAGTCCCGCTCACCCCGCAAGACTATCGTTGGATTATTGAGGAAGACAGAAGCTTCTATATCGACCCCACGAAGACGACGAACGGCGGCCCCAGCGCCCCGATCCTTCCCATTCTTGGGGTCAATTTCCACACCAGTGACATGACGTACGTGGCGCAGGGCTGCACGGGGCAGCAATCTTGCGAATCGGGCCAGACCGTCTTAGGCAAGGCGGCGGTGTGCGATGTTGGCGATGGCGCTTGCCGGCCTGATACCTCGGGAAGTGGTAAGACGCCCGTCAATCCAAGCCAGGTGGTTCTGGACCCGACCAAGCGCTACTACATTTCGGTCCTGCCGGGCGACGCGGCCAACCCGTTTACGAGCGGGGGCAGTGCGCCCTGTGCTCCCTATAATGGTATGTCGTCTTCCGGTTGCGGCCACAGCATGGGTGGCGCTCCGATCATGCCTGGCCAGACGACCGTCACGGTGGCGGTGGAGCAATCGCCGTTCCCACCGGGAAAACTCTCAGTGAATGTGTTCGAGGACGACTTCCCACTTAATGGTGAGCAGGATTCCGGTGGCGGAGTCGACGTATTGTCGCCGAACGAGCCGGGTCTCGGGGGTTTCAACATCATCCTCTGGGACGACATGGGTGGCTCGGGTGACGTGACCGGGCAGATGACCTACGACATGTTCAACCAGCCGTTGGGGAACAGCTTGGACGGATATATCGATCCGGCTACGGGTCTGAATGCGTGTCCGATTACACAGCAGGCAGCAGGTATCACGGGCATGATCGCCACCTGCCCAAAGTACGAAGCGGACGGCAAAACTCTATCACCCCTGGCGGGCCAGGCGGTAGTTTCCAACCTGATGCCGGGAAGATTCAGCGTGCAGGCTGTACCGGGAGCCGACCGGATTGCGGCCGGTGAGGAGTGGCTCCAAACCAATACTTTGGACGGCCAGAAGCCCCACGATTCCTTCATCCGGATCGGCGAGCCGGCCTACTTCCAGGAATTTGGGCCGGCGGGATACCACGTGTCCATCGGCTTTGCCAATCCGAAAATCATCAATAACCGCTTGCCGGGAGTCTGCAACGGCACCGACCCCAACCTCCAGGCTTCTCCCTGCAACAATACCCTGACGGGCAAGGTCACGACCGAGCGCATGAGCCGGACGCCGGATGAGAGACTCTACAGCAGCGGTTCGCGCGATTCCTTCTATTACACCCAGTGTTACGTGAGCGTGGGAGATCCGGACGGCGAAGACTTCGCGTTCACCAAGTGCGCCGCCAATGGGACCTTCAGCTTCACGGGTCTCCCCTCCGGCAATTGGAGAATTACCACCTTCGACCAGTGGAACGATCAGATTGTGGACGGACTCTCGACGCCGGTCGGGCTGGGCGGTTCAACCCTATGCCCGGGGACAGGTTCCACTACGAACTCTTGCAATATGGGCGACATTGCGGCCTCGCAATGGCAGGCCAACATCTATACTCGCACCTTCATTGACGATAACAAGGATGGCGTCTCGCAGGCCACGGAGGCGGGAATTCCATTCCTTAATACCACCGTCCGGTATCGTGACGGCAGCCTGGCCAACAATCTCGTCACCGACTTCACCGGCACTGCCAATTTCAACGAGACATTCCCTTTGTTCAACTGGTATGTGGTTGAAGCGGATACCACGCGGTACAAGACGACGGGAATACACACGGTTTACGACGCAGGCGGGCCCGCTGACGGCTCACCGTCATGCGGTGTAACTGGCTACCCACCGTGCGGAACCTCCACCATTGGCAAGTTCCTGGCGAATACGTACGATGCGAACCCCCTCCCCAGTAACCTGTCGGTACCGGGCGCGGTCTATTGTTCCATCGCGGATTGCACCGGTTCCACGATCGTGGGCGGACCGATCCCCAGTTCGACGACCAACCATTCCACGGGCCGAATCGATGGGCCGTGGGTTGTGGCCGAGGGCTGGCAGGGATACTCCGGCCAGAACAATTTCATCGAATTCGGTAAGACCCCTTATGTACCTGGCGAGAACGGCGGCATCCACGGTCATGTGATTTATGCCTCGACCCGGCCCTTTGATGACCCGCAAATGCTCGTTCAGACGCAATGGGAGCCGCTGGTTCCGCATGTCACCATGAACCTTTATCAGGAGGGAACCGCAGGGGATGGTGTTACCCCCACCCTCACCTTGGTGGACACCACCCAGACCAGCAGTTGGGACGATTGGGCGCAGGGCTTCCGGTCCGATGGCGTTCCCAACATGAACTGCCCGGGCCAGTCAACCAGCGATCTTTTCTATTTCTCGCTGTATAACCAGCCGAGCTACCTCGACTATTACAACCATGTCCTGCACGGCACTGGGAGCACGACGCCGCTGCCGAACAACTCACAGTATAAGTGCTATGACGGCATGCACAACTGGAATCAGCTCCAGCCAGCGCCTTACGACGGTATGTACGCATTCCCCAGCGTTACCGGCATCAACCCGACGACGGGAAAGCCGACCGGCACGAACTGCACGATCTGCGCGGCCCATCCGGATCCCGACTCAACCGATCCCTATCGGTACGGACTGCCGATGCTGCCCGCCGGCAAGTACGTCGTGGAAGTGGTTCTGCCGCCGGGCTATGAACTGGTGAAGGAAGAGGACAAGAACATTCTGATCGGCGACAATTTCATTGCGCCGGTAACGCAGGAGTTCGGCGGCCTCGGCAACATTTTCATTATTCCCGACCAAGCCCAGGTTGCCAGCGCGTACAACGCGAATAACGCCCAGAACCCCACCCAGAGCTTGGGAGCCCAGCCGAACAATGGGATCGTTCCGGGATTTGTCCCCGAGCCCACGTGGCCATGCGTCGGCCAGGCGCGCATCGTGCCCGACTACATCAGCCTCTACCCGCAGTCCAAGCAAGTGGCGCCGTTCGCCGGAGCCACCCGCAATCTGTGCGACCGCAAGGAAGTGACGCTGGGCGACCAGATGGGTGCGATTGCTAAATTCTACATCTACACCTCGACCCACAAAGCCGCTAAGTTCACTGGTGTCATCACGGACGACTTCACTTCCGAATTCGACCCGTTCTCGCCGCAATTTGGTGAGAAATTTGCGCCGGCCAACATGCCAATATCCCTTAAGGATTGGACCGGAGCCGAAACCGCCCGCGTGTATTCCGACTGGTGGGGAGACTACGACGGGTTGAACTATTCGACGTGGGAAGTGAATCCGCCCAACCCGACCGGATACTCGCCCACAATGATGGTCTATTGCATGAACGACAAAGGACCGATTGCCGGTCCCAATGGAACCATGATTACCGATCCGTTGTACAACCCGGACTATAGCCAGTTCTGCTATGAGCTGCCGTTCATGCCGGGACAAACCCAGTACCTGGATACCCCGGTGGTGCCTACGTCCGCCTTCTCCGCCGGGTACAACCATGCCGACTGCAACTACCCGGATGCCACGCCTGCGATTGGGGAAGTGGATGGCGATGCAATTGGGCCTTGGGTGGCAGGGCCCGGTAACGGTCACCCCATCACGATTCACGCGTTGGGCGACGTGAACGTGAACAACTATGGGTACTCGGGGCCCTCGGCGGCAACGGCTCCTTTCAACGCGAAAACCGTCAATCGCCACTATGGCTTTGGCACTCAGTGTACAAGTCCTACTCCGAGCAGTCCGACATGCAATACGCTGTCCAAGGTGACCATCGATGGGATTACTGCCACCATTCAGAGTTGGAGTGACACAACCATTGTTGTCGCTGCTGTGCCTGGCAACGTGTCGCAGTGCGCAATGCAGCAACAGGCGCAATACGGAGGCTCAACCGCGCAGTGCGGTGAAATTACCATCACGGCAGGCAACGGCAAGAAATCGATCGACACCGTGACCCTCACCATCGGCGGCAAGGCTCCGACCTACGTCAGCCCCGGCAACCCGCTCTCAGCATACGGCTCGGGTTCGATCCAGCAGGCGATTGACGCGGCCCAGCCGGGCGACCTGCTCATCCTCACACCCGGTACCTACCAGGAAATGGTGCTCATGTGGAAGCCCGTCCGGCTGCAAGGCGTGGGAGCTGCCACCAGCATCATCGACGCGAATACGCAACCCGCCGGCAAACTGGATCCCTGGCGCCGGCAGGTGGATTGCCTGTTTGGCATCGCTCTCAATGGTACGCCCATCGGCGGCACCAACCCGTACGATAACCCCAACGACACCGGCAATAACGGCGGGCAGTTCACGTGCTCGCCGGCGATGAACTTTTCCGTGGACCGGTTACCGCTGGAGGCCGTGGTCGGCTGGGACGCCACGCTCAACGGCAACCTGGCCGAACTGTTGCAAGAGCCCACCCTGATGGGCGCCTATGAAGGAGCGGGAATTACGGTGTTGGCGAAAGGCGTGGACTTCCACGGACAGAATCCGTACGCAGCCGACACTTTCCCCACCGGCACCACGCTTCTTACCGCCATCAATTGCGGGACGGGAACGTCCGGTACGAGCGGTTATATTCCCAATCCGTTCCCCAGCAACTTCCAGTGCAACCCGTCGCGCATCGATGGTTTGGGCATCACCGACAGTTCCCAGGGGGGTGGCGGAATCTTCGTGCACGCCTGGGCGCATAACCTCGAAATCTCCAACAACCGCATCTTCAGCAATATCGGGACGCTGACCGGCGGTATCAACCTCGGTCAGGGGGAGTTTCCTCCCCAGAACCTCCAGGGGGGCATCGCCAACGGGGCTCCCGGCTCCTGCCAGGCCAGTTCGATCACCAATCAGCAGTTGCCGTACTGCTTTAACCTCAACGTGAACATGCACAACAACTCGATCTCGCAAAACTCCTCCATCGGCGACGAACTGTTCTCAGCCACGCCGGCGGGGGCAGGCGGGGCCAGCTTCTGCACCGGCGCCGACTACTACAAGTTCAACTACAACTGGGTCTGCGGGAACTTGAGCTCGGGTGACGGCGGCGGCATCGCCCAGCTTGGGTACATGTGGAACGGCGACATCGAGCACAACACGGTCCTGTTCAACCAGAGTATCAACCCAACCATCCCGACCAACGGCGGCGGTATCATCATCCAGGGCACTCCCGATACCGATCCGGTATGCGGCACGGCGGCCGACGCCGATTGCCCGCCCGGAATGAGCGACGGCATAGGTCCCAATCTGGTGATCAATGCCAACCTGATTATGGGCAACGCCGCGGAAAGCGGCAGCGGCGGCGGCCTGCGCTTGCAGGGCATCAACGGTACGGAGGTCACCAACTTCCCGAATAACCCCGCGCTTTGGTACCACGTCACGGTCACCAACAACATCATCACTAACAACGTGGCCGGCTGGGACGGCGCTGGCGTGTCGCTTCAGGACGCCCTTTACACCGACCTCATCAACAACACCATTGCTTCCAACGACACCACGGCTTCCTCGGGAGTGCTCTTCGACACCCTTGGGGCGCCCTTGGCCAGCGCCGGCGGAACCAATTGCAACAACGGCACCCAATCGTGTCCTCAGCCTGCCGGCCTGGTGTCCGTGGCGAACAGCACGCCGATGATCCAGGCTTTCGCGGCTCTCCCCGCCGGGACCACGCTCACCTGCCCCGCAAACCACGCGGGCTGCGCGAAGTTCTCGAACCCCTATCTGGCCAACGATGTGTTCTGGCAGAACCGGACGTTCTACATTAGTGTGGGCGCCTTAAGCGCACAATACCAGCAGGACGTCGTTTCGTTATATAACGCGTTCACCTCGACGCCAGCGGCGAGCCAGCCCTCTGCGGACGCCACGACGGCCAACGGCGGCGGTACTATCATCACCGGCGGCACCGGCGCCTGCGTGTCGGGCGCGAGCTACTGGGACATGGGGGTGCGCGGCGACACGGGACCCAGCAACCACGGTGGAGGCTTCACGCTCTCCCCAACCTACTCGGTGCTAACGGATGCCGCAGACTATCCTGGCTTAAACAACGTGGGATCCAACCCGACGTTTGGCAGCCAGTACTGCAACGGGGCACGAATTCCGCCGGAATTTGCGTCGGGAGGCTTCAACGTGCCTCCGGGCATTTCGGACGCGAGCGTGCCCAACCCCATCTTTAATCTGACGCCGTCCGCAACCGTTGACGAAGGTAACAACTGGATCAACATGACCTGGGGCCCGCTGGCCATGGCGAACCCAACGGTCCAGGGGACGGACGGAAATTATGGCGGTGGTTTCCCACTCGGCAACTACGCGCTGGCGGCGGGTTCCCCGGCCGTTGATTATGTCCCGACCACATCCGCGGCCGGCTTGGCGGCCCCGAGTAAGGACTTCTTCGGCAATCCCCGGCCGGATCCCGGCAATCTGGGCGCCTTCGACGTGGGCGCGGTGGAGTTCCAGATGCCTGCCCCACCCGCGCCGACGTTGACTTCGATCGCTCCCACCTCGGGCCGGCGCGGCACTACCGTTGCAGTCACCCTGACCGGCACCAACCTGATTAACACCACGGCAGTGAACGTGTCCGGCAACGGCATCACCGTCAGCGGCGTTACCGCGGTGAATAACACTACGGTGACGGCGAATTTCGCCATCTCGAATACCGCCAGCCTCACAGGCAGGAACGTCAGCGTCACCACATCCACCGGAACCAGCAACAGCGAGACGTTCACGGTGCTGCCGATACCGGCGCCGACGCTGACTTCGATTAGTCCCAACACGGGCTCGCGCAGCAACACGCTTACGGTAACCCTGACCGGCACCAACCTGACCGGGACCACCTCCGTGAACACGAGCGCTCCCCTCATCACCGTCAGCAACGTTACGGTAGTGAACAGCACGACGGTCACGGCGACCTTCGCGATTGCGGCTAATACCGTGCTCGGGGCCAAGACCGTCAGCGTGACCACGGCGGCCGGAACCAGCAACACCGTGACATTCACTGTGGTTACGCCGCCGGGCGTGACGCTGACTGCGATTACTCCGAGCACTGGCTTGCCGGGCACCGTCGTTCCGGTGACCCTCACCGGCACCGGCCTGACCGGCGCCACGTCAGTGAACATTAACGCTCCCCTCATCACCGTCAGCAACGTTCACGTGGTGAACAGCACTACGGTGACGGCGACCTTCTCACTCAACGCGGCCACCGTACTCGGGGCCAAGAACGTTAGCGTCACGGTGCCGAGCGGAACCACCAACGACGTGACCTTCACGGTGGTGGGTCCGACACTGACCTCGATCTCTCCCACCTCCGGCTTGCACGGTACGACCGTTCCGGTGACCCTTACCGGAACCAACCTGACGGGAGCCACCTCGATAACCGTAACCGGCGGTGGCATCACGGTCAGCGGACTTACCGTGGTGAATTCCACTACGGTCACGGCGAACTTCACCATCACGAGTGGCGCCACGCGCTCGGGCAGAAACGTGAGCGTCAATACGCCGGCCGGAACCACCAATACCGTGAGGTTCACGGTGAACTAAACGACGCAAACAGGCCGGAGATCTCCACCTGGATTTCCGGCCTGGAACCCAAAAGAGGAACGTAATGACCAAAACAAGGATGCTAGCCAAGGGATTGCTGCCGGCGATGATACTCGCCGGCAACATTTTTGTCACTTCGGCTGGGGCCCAATCCCCTGGCACTGGCAATACACCGCCGACCGCAGCCCAATCTCCCACCCCGGCCAAGTCGGCAGCGGTTGCTGGGACTCCGTACCGCTTTTCCCCAAACCGGTTCTCGAGACGCGCTGAGATGTATTACGAGGGCGTCTGGGGAGTTGACTCGCTCAGCGTCAAGGCGGTCGAATCGGGCGAAATCATTCGATTCAGCTTCCGCGTGTTAGACGCCGACAAAGCCAAGCCGCTGAACGACAAGAAGTCCGAACCACACTTGATCGATATGCAAGCCAAGGTCAAGCTGGTGGTCCCGTCGCTCGAAAAGGTCGGGCAATTGCGCCAGAGCAGCACACCCATCGCGGGTAAGTTCTACTGGATGGGGTTCTCGAACCCGGGCAGACAGGTCAAACGCGGAGACCGCGTTGAGGTGGTGATCGGACAATTTCACGCTGACGGACTGGTGGTGGATTAGCGGCCCCCGAGCTTGACCTGGCGCAAAGACAGTAAGTCGCTCCGGCTTCATCCTGACACTGAACCAGTTTCAATTCTCCCAAAGGACGCATCAATGTATCGAAGATCACTTGGAATTTGCATCTCCTTAGTGCTTGGCATTTCAATCGTCGCCGCAGCGAATGAGTCGGCATCGCAAGCCCATCTTTCCGCCGCTGATATCGCCGCCAAGAACGTCACGGCCCGAGGCGGGTTGGAGGCGTGGCGGGCGGTCCAAACGATGTCGTTGGAGGGAAAACTGGGCGCCGGGGGAAATCAGCGGGCGAGTCTTCCCATCGCACCCCCGGGACGGAGGTCCACCCTGCAGATTGTTCCTCCGCGGCCGGCCGAGGAGGTTCAACTGCCTTTTGTAATGGAACTTAAGCGTCCCCGCAAATTGCGGTTTGAGTTGCAGTTCAATGATCAGACGGCCATCCAGGTGTTCGACGGCGTGAACGGATGGAAGGTGCGGCCGTTCCTCAACCGGCTAGTTGTTGAGCCTTATACGCCGGACGAAATGAGGATAGCATCCGCGCAAGCGGACCTCGATGGCCCACTGATTGATTATGCGGTCAAGGGGACCCGCGTCGAGCTGGCGGGGATGGAAAAGGTCGAGGGCCGCGATACCTATAAGCTCAAACTGGCCATGAAAAACGGTCAGGCGATTGACGTGTGGATTGACGCAGAGACCTTTTTGGAAGCGAAAATTGAAGGGCAGCCCAGGCGGCTCGATGGCATCGAACATCCTGTGGAAGTCTACTTCCGTGACTATCGGACGGTAAACGGCCTTCAGATCCCGTATGTTCTGGAGACGAAAGTTCTCCCGGTGGCCCAAACTGCTCTGAAGTCCACGGATACGCCCGTTCCCACGGAGAAAATCAGCATCGAAAAAGTCTTGGTAAACCCGAATCTCGAGGAATCGCGCTTTTCGAAACCACAAGTGGGAGGCGCAGCGAGTGGCAAATCGATTACCGGGGCAAACTTGACGAACCTTGCAGCGCAGCCTCGACAGAATTGAGTCCGTCCAGTTATAGTGACTGCGTACAGGTAAAAATCAATAACAGAACGACACTGGAGGAAATAAGTGGGAGCCGAAGTCACTGTGGCGAGAGGATCGATGCTGTCTGCGATGTTGCTCTTGCTGGCGCCAGCCGCGGCCTGGAGCCAGACGACTGGCTTTAACGCGAGCGCGGGAACGGTGGCCGGGGGAAGCGGTTTTACCGTCACCAACGCCGTAGTGGCGAGCCCCGCGGGCGTGCTCAACGTAAACTGTCCGTCACAGTCCGACTGCACCGGGGGCACTCTCACCATCCAATCGAGCGACGGCCTGACCACGCTGGACGCGACGCTAACTTCCGGCGCCGTGACCAGGGTGGGCGGCTGTAGCGGCCGTGAGGGCTGCCACTATTGGTTTACCATGACCGGGAACCTTTCCGGCACGCTCAGCGTCAAGGGGCAGACCACGGCCATCGTGGGAGATACCGCGGTTTACCTGCCGTCACAGACCTCTCCGACGCTCGGCGGTAGCACGGTGAGCTCCAGCTTCACGGCCGCGATCCCGACCTACTCTCCCATGTTCATCACGGACGCGTACAACAACCAAATCTCGCATAGTGACGATTTCATGGGAACGAACTACATTAAGTTCGGATCGGGCGGCAGCGGCACCGGCCATTTCAACGCACCCTGGGGCGTTTCGTACTATGGCGGAAAAATCTACCTTGCCGATAGCGGCAACAACCGGCTCGTGCGCATGGACGATATGAAAGGGACCAACTGGACCACCTTCGGCACGAAGGGCGCCGGCAAGCACCAGTTCAAGACGCCGATGGGACTATTCATCGATCAGTCATCGGGGCAGATTTACATCACCGACGCCGGCAACTCTCGCATCGTGCGCATGGACGACTTCACGGGCGCCAATTGGATCACCTATGGAGCGAGCGGGAGCGGCACGGGGCAATTCAGCGGTCCGGTGGCCATTACCCTGGACGCGCAGAAAAGAATCTATGTCGCGGACGAAGGCGATTCGCGCGTGGTCCGCTTTGACGACATGACGGGAACGAATTTTGCCGTCGCCGGCGGCGTTCTCTTCTCCACCCCGTCGGGGGTGGGCGTGGACGCGTTGGGCAAAATCTACATCGCCGATCAATACTATCAGTACGTTTACCGCATGGACGACATTACCGGCACCAATACCGTTGTCTACGGCGGCCCGTCATACACCCGCAACCCCTTTTGCTTGTTCGTGGATTCGGGCGGGACGTTCTATACCGGAGACTACGACGCCCCCACCGACCCCATCACGCGGACAGACACCGACGGCCAGGGTTTTACAACTTTCGGGGGCTCGTCCGGACTCTTTGAACCCGTGGGAATTTTCATCCCGCCGTCTCCGTCCGCCACCCCCGCGCTAAGGGTTTCGCCACTCAGCCTGACTTTTGGCAGCCAGAACATCAAGACCGCCAGCGCGGCGCAAACCGTCACGCTCACCAACATCGGCTCGGCGCCGCTTTCCGGAAGCATCTCGGCGAGCGCCAATTTCGCGGAAACGGATAACTGCGCGAATCTGGCGGTAAATGCACGTTGCACGATCGATGTGAGCTTCATGCCCACCACCACCGGCTCGCTGACGGGCAATCTTACGCTGACCAATAACGCCGTCAATAATCCCGCGCCCCTCACCCTCACCGGCACGGGCACCGCGCCCGTCGCGGGTGTGGCGCCCGCCGGCCTGACGTTTTTCCCGCAGGCTTTGAAGACCACCAGCGCCGCGCAGACGGTGGTGCTGGCGAACTCCGGCACCGGTCCGCTGACGATCACCAGCATCGCCATCAGCGGTGATTTTAGCCAGACCAACAACTGCGGGTCAGCCGTGGCGGTAGCGACGAGCTGCACCCTCAGCGTTTCGTTCACACCCCAGGCCACCGGAACGCGCACCGGCACGCTGGTGGTGACGGACAACGATGCTTCGGGCTCGCAAATGGTGAGCCTGAGCGGCACCGGCGCGAGCACCGCGCCGGCGGTCACCGTCTCGCCCGCCAGTCTGAATTTTCCCGCCCAGCTCGTGAATTCCAAGAGCGCGGCTCAGACTGTAACGGTGTCGAACGGTGGAAGCGTGGCGGTCACCATCAGCGGTATCGCCACCAGCGGCGATTTCACGCAGACCCACACCTGTTTAAGTTCGATCGCGGCCGGCAAGAGTTGCACCATCAAGGTCACCTTTGCACCCACCGCGACGGGAACGCGGACGGGAACGCTCACTTTCACCCTGCCCACGGGCACCCAGACGGTCGCGTTGACGGGAACAGGAACTCCGAAGGGAACGACCGAAGGCCTGACCGTCTCTCCTGCGAGCCTCGCTTTCGGATTGGTCGCACCCGGTGACAGTCCCAGCATGTATGTGACACTTACCAACACCAACGGGGTGGTGGTGGGCCTGGGCAGCATCGGGATCAGCGGATCGACCGCCTTCACCAAAACCAAGACTTGCGGCTCGACGCTTGCCGCCGGCGCCGCTTGTACGGTAACCGTGACATTTACGCCCACTGCTTTCGTGGCTTACAGCGGAACGCTGAGCGTTACGGAGAGCGCGGGCGCCGTCCATAAGGTCACGCTGAGCGGAACCGGCTCGAACAACTAGGCTGGTGTAGCTAGATCAAGGCCGACCCGGCTCGCCGCGCGCTTTCTCGCAGCTTGTCATCGAAGGTCGCCCAGGGCAAGCTGCGGCGCGAGGCCAACTCCAGATAGGCGGCGTCGTAGACGGTCAGGCGGGTCCGCTGTGCTGTCTCGATCAACAGCGAGGCGCGCACAGCAGCGAGTCGATCTCGAGGACCTGCAGGAACCTTCCCCCTTCAATCAGGTCAATGACTGGCGTGCCTTTGGGCAGCTTCATGCGTACCCGGGCGAACGAGTCAAAAATCTCCTGCAAGCTTCGTTTACTCCTGGCGGTGGCCCCGACGAGACGGGCCTGTTCCTTGCCCGGGCAGGTGATAACGATCTCTTCCCCCTGCGCGGCGCGCTCGACGACCTCAGAGAGCTTTTGTTTGGCTTCAAATATTCCGACCGTCATAGAATCATCCAGTGTCCTGAGTCGTAAGTTCATCGATGAAGTTAGCCCGCGGAGCGGGCGCAAGAATCTAGCCCACGGCGTAAGCCGTGGGTAAGGGAACCCTCCCTCACCCCCGTCCCCTCTCCCGCCCGCGCGGGAGAGGGGTGCCGAAGGCGGGGTGAGGGCGCCTTCCCCACGGCTTACGCCGTGGGCTACGTTCTTGCGCCCCTGACGGGGCTACGGAACGGTCACCGACGAGGCGGAGGAATTATCAGCGAACTTCTGACTCAGGACACTAGCAGGATGCTGAAAAACTCTGCAGGCTATGGCGAGGCTCCCGGCTTGTTTTGGGGGTTAGCCGGCGGAGGCGTGCTCGGACCTTGGGGGCCAGGCTTAGGGACAACGGCAGGCGGTATTTGCACCGGAGAGGGCTGCGGATTTCCCGGACTGGCCGGATGCTCGGCAGTGGATACGGCTAGAGCGGAGGCCTCCCGGCGCAATTCCGTCGAGTTGCCGGTGCCGACCTCGACCACCCGCAAGTCGTCGTCGGTTATCTCTTGAGACCTAATGATATGTGGGGTGATCGCGAAGACGATCTCACTTTGCTGGCGTTCTCGGTTTTCCTGCGCAAACAGGTACTTGAGAAGCGGAATCTTACTGATCCAGGGATAACCGCTCAAGGATTGGGTTTCTGTATCCTCCAGGATGCCGCCCAAGAGATTGACGTCACCATCGGCCAACCGGGTTTCATGCTCGATCCGGCGCTGGCCAATGATGGGCTGGGTGATTCCGCCAATGCTCTGCTCGCCAGTGACCGAGGATATCTCCAGCGACATCTTAAGGGTAATCTCGTGGTTGGAGTGAATGTGCGGAGTAATATCGATGTTGACGCCAACGTCCAGGTATTGGAATTGAGTGCTGACCAGCGGACTAATGCTGCCTCCGCCCACGAGGCCAGACGCGAACGAGCCCGTCGCGATCGGAACGCGGTCGCCGATTCTGAGCGTTGCCTTTTCGTCATTCAGAACCCGAATCTGGGGATTTTGCAGGATCTTGGAATCGCTGTCGCTCGCCAGGGCCGTGAACGAACCTCCAGGAACGCTCACCCCGAAACTGCCGATCGTCACTGTGGGTCCGGTACTTCCGCTCGTGCCACTTCCGCCGGAACTGCCCAGATAACTTACGCTCGCGGAGGTGGGCAGGTTCGACCCAAGAGTGCGAATCCGGTCGCGGCTTACCTCCATGACGACGACATCGATGACGACCTCAGACTTGGGCTTGTCGATGTTGGCCAGAAGCCTTTGGACGAGGACCATTTGGTCCATCGTGCCGCGCACCACCAGCGCGTCTTGGGCCTGGAGCAGTTGAACGCGGCTGACGTCCAGGATTTTGCCGACTACACTGGCCGCCTCCTGTAATTCGTTGGGACTCGAGATATTTTGAAGGTAGAACGTCTTCATGACGTTCTGTTCAAGGTCTTTGCGTTTGGTGGCCGAGTCCGCGGCGACAAAAATCGTGTTTGCCAACGCCGGGCGCCAGAAAGTTTTCGATTGGAGGGAAAGCATGTCCAACGCCTGGAGCAAGGTCACATTGTTGAGATCGATCGCGATTTTTTGGGGTTTGTAGTCGGGGTCGATGAGCACATTGATTCCCGCCATTTTGCAGATGGCCCGGTAAACCACGTCCGTATTCGCGGTTATTTTGAGCGTAATGGGAGCTTTCGAGAGCGGCTGAAGTTCAACGGGGTCGCCGACCTCTGATGCCAACTTGGCGAGCGGCGATTCGACCTTCGGCGCCGCACTCTGCCTCTCCTTCCGGCGGACCATATCGGCAGTCAGCCGCAGCTCCTGCTGCGCCATGTAGTCGGCACCGTCGATCTCCACCGCGCGCTGGAATTCTGCCAAGGCTTCCTTAAGGGCGCCAGTGTTGCGAAGGAGTTGGCCGCTGTGGATGTGCTGATTCGCAGCTTTAAAACGCATCCGCGTATAGGCCATAAGGTACTTTGGATTATTAGGAGCAAGCTGGTTTGCCGTCTTGTAATACCCGTAAGCGGCGTCGAAGTCGGCCTTGCTCTCGGCGCGGACTCCGTGCTTGTACGCGTCGTTTCCGCGATCCCCATAGGCAGGCATGCTTAAAGCCATGACGACGATAAAAATGCCCGGACCCTTGTGATAGACCATGGTGTTGTCTCGACCGCCCTCGTTTCGTTCTATCAGAGAATACTTGTTCTTATCACCCTGTACGGCGCACTTCCTTGCGCTGCCGCAAAGACACCACATATGTCAGAGGTTCTTATAGGAGTCTACCCTCAGCCGGATGAATCTGCTTTGCCTGGGACAGGCGAACCGCGTAGACGACGCGGGGGTACGGGATACGGGGCACGGGATTAGGGGTTAGGGATTAGGGGGTCGGAATCCGGAATTGGGAATCCGGAATTTGGGGATGTTAATGAATTGGACTCGTTGGAAAAAGCGGCTGGGACTGGAAGGGCACATTCACACGGGGCGCTTCGTGGCGCCGACCTTCGCTCTGGACCTGGAACCGGGT
>Ga0209039_10000713_pt1 | contig 32088 bp, 22 predicted proteins | sample BogFormECP12_OM1_FD_188238 | JGI IMG/M metagenome (GOLD analysis project Ga0209039, IMG submission 188238) | Bog forest soil microbial communities from Calvert Island, British Columbia, Canada - ECP12_OM1 (SPAdes) (version 2) | ecosystem: Environmental > Aquatic > Freshwater > Wetlands > Bog ... | reverse complement strand
CCAATAGCGCCAACCAAGCCGCGGGCAACGCCATTGGCACCCTGACGGGCCTTAACCAAGAGCTTGTTTCCCCAACCTACCCCTGCGGGTGCCACTAATTTGAATGGCACCGTGTATGGCTAGGCTTATGTCCGCCTTAAGCCGTTGAGTTTTCCCCCAGCTTGATAGGGTGCTCACCACCCTGTGCATCCGCATGGCGCTTGGGGCGCGCGCCGCCGATGTGCTCAGCCTCCTGTTGCGCGGGAGGATGAAATGGGTGTTGACGGGCATCGGGCTTGGCCTTGTGGGTTCCGCCGGTCTCACACCATAACCACAGGTCCGCGCTCTGGCTTCCAGGCGTGGCTTTGGGACTTTCGATAGGAATAATTAATTCTCCCCATCAAAAAATTCCGCTGGTTTTTTCAACGCGATTGGAATATTTTTCTATGTTACCCACCGATTACAATTATGACGCCGGAGTAAGTGTAAGATCGGCACATCGAAAAGAGATCGTATCAGGAGGACACTAGATGACCATTCCGCGCGGGAGAAACCGAGTGCTTGGAACCCTTGGACTACCCTCTTTCTTCCTTGCGTTAGCCTTTCTGATGTTTTTCACATCCACACGTTTTGTGCCGGCCCAGCAAACCGTGGGAGGGATCAGGGGTACGGTAACCGATCAGAGTGGCGCCCTGGTACCGGAAACGGTAGTGACCGTTGTCGGTGACGAAACCCAACTGACGCGCTCGAAGAGAACGAACGCGGAGGGCGAATACGAATTCGTGGACCTGCCGATCGGCACCTATACCCTTACCTTCAAGCATGATGGGTTTCTCACTGACACCGTTCCCACTATTCCGGTGCAGGCCAATCGCACCGCCACGGTGAATGCCTCGCTGAAAGTCGGGCAGGTGAGCACAACGGTTACGGTGGAGGAGAAATCGCCGTTGATGAATGCCGTTGACACCACCAACGGCTATGTTCTTGAAAAATCCGAGATCCAGACCATTCCCCTTCCCACGGGCAGCTTTACCGGGCTTGCCATCCTTTCGCCCGGCGTCAATGCGGAGCTTCCCAGTGGCAGCGGCGCCGCCGCCGGCTTGGGCAATCAGCCGATCTGGGCCAATGGCCAGCGCGACACCAGCAATAGTTTTCTATTAAATGGTGTGGACGCCAGCAATCTCTTCAATGGTAAGAGCACCAGCCAAGTGGCTTCTGCCCGAATTGTGAACAACACGGGAGTAAGTTTGGTGAGCAGCACGGGCATCGGGGTGATTCAGAGCACGGCCTCGCCCTATCTGGCCATCGGTCAGGCGCTGCCCACCCCCGCTCCCGAGACCATCCAGGAAGTTCGGGTGAACACATCGATGTACGACGCGCAGCAGGGATCAACCAGCGGCGCGCACATCGACATGAGCACCACATCGGGCACCAATAAAGAGCACGGCAGCCTTTACATGCACCATGCGACGAACTGGCTCAACGCCGCGCCCTATTTCTTCAACGCCGACCCAACGGTACCGGAGGATCAGAAGGTCCCGGCGCTCCATCGCGAAACGCTGGGGGGGACCTTCGGTGGAGCCCTGATCAAAGACAAGCTTTTCGGCTACGTCGGTTACCAGCACCTCCACAACGGCGACGGGGAGATTGGCATTTCGCGTCTGTCCGTCCCCTTCGGACTTGCGGATAGCAACCGCACGGCGGCCGGCTTGGCGAGCATCGCCAACTACAATTTCGGTACGTCGCTATTGCCGGGCCAAATCGATCCCGTGGCGCTGGCGATGTTCCAATACAAATTGCCCAACGGCCAGTATCTAATCCCATCGGATGATGGCCATGTCCCCACGCCCACCATACCGGACAATGCCTACGTGCCGGGGACGGCGATTTTTTCCGCCGACCAGTTGGTGGCGAATCTCGATTGGAACCGGTCGGCCAGCGATATTATTTCCTTGAAATACTATTTCCAGGACGATCCCACCGTTGCTCCGTACGCCTACTCCATGGTTGCCGGGTTCACCCAGAGATTGACCGCCGGCAGTCAGGTGATTTCGCTCTCCAACATTCAAACGCCCCGGCCCAATTTCAGCATCATCGAAACCCTTGGGTTGGTGCGGCAGAACATCTACAGTTCCGTCGGACAGCCTTTTACGCCGCAGCAGATGGGCATCAACACCTTCGGCTCTACCCGCTTTCCGGGGTTGAGTATCGTCGATATTTTGGGAAATAGTTCTCCCAACAACGTCAACTATGTGGCCGATGCCAGCCTGAATATCGGCCAAGGTTCCGCTTCCCAGGGAGCTTTCACGGGAGTTTACCAGAACCGCCTCATGCCTTCGGCCAACGCCACGTGGAACCGGGGCAGGCACACGGTGGCTTTCGGAGGCAGCTTTTCCTACACCCAACTCGATGCGCTCGATGACCGGACGGGGAATGGTATCGTCGCTTCCGCGGACCTCGGGCAGTTTCTGCAAGGCACTTTGACCTCCAACGACGATTTCCAGTCCACCGCCTTTCTTCTCGGCAACGCCACCCGCTACTACCTCGCCAATCAAACGGGCGAGTATATTCAAGACAAATTCCAGATCCGCCCGAACCTCAGCCTGACCGGCGGCCTGCGTTTCGACTGGGACGGTGGCTTGAAGGAGAAATACGGCCGGATCTATAACTTTGATCCCAGCCTTTACTCCTATGATGAGGCGAGCGACACCATAGCTTCGACGGGTTTTATCATTGCCGGAAATAACCCGCAGTTTCCCACCAAGGGCGTAAGTGACACCACCCTCACCGGTCGGCAATGGGGCATTGCGCCCCGTCTGGGTATCGCCTGGACTCCCAGGAGATTTAACGACAAGATCGTGATCCGCAGCGGCGCGGGGATCTACTACGACCGCGGCGAACTTTTCTCCTATCTCTCCCCCGGCTACGCGGCGGGCGAGACCACCGCGGGGCCCTTCGGCGTCAACCAGGCTCCACCCTTCGTGCACACGCAAGTCTGTCCCATTAGTTCTACCTACTACCAGGGCTTCATTCCCACCTGCTCCAGCTCACTGGAGAATCCCTGGGGCACCACCGAGCAACCTACCCCCTCGGGCAATCCCGCGGAGATCGTCAATTATCTGCCCAATGAAGCGGGGATCGAGGCCGGGGATAAACTCTTTTCGTTCGCCACTTACGACCGAACGAACAAGCTGCCTTACACCATGAATTATACTTTCGACATCCAGTGGCAACCACGCCGGGATTTGGCCATCGACATTGGTTATGTGGGCAATACCGGCCGTCACGAGGTCATGCCCATTCCCTTCAACCAGGCGGGGATCGCTACCCCCACCCACCCGATTCATGGCCAAAACTACTCCTACGGCTACACGGTTCTCCAAAATGGGAGCCCCCTCGTTCTGCCCGATGGCACACAAATGCTGGCTAACTATGAAAGCGGAAACGATGACATGCGTGTTCCTTACATTGGCTACTCCGCGGAATCGGAGAGTTACAAGGCCATCGGGGTTTCCAACTACAACGCGTTGCAGACGCACGTCGAAAAGCGGCTGAGCCACGGGTTTCAAATGGGCTTCTCCTACACCTGGTCGCACGCCTTGGATGAGCAGAGCGCCATGGGTCTTTTCTATAACGGCAACAACCCACTGGACCAACACAGCGCCTACGCCTCGTCGGACTTTGACCGCACCCATGTCCTGAACTTCAACTACCTCTATCAATTTCCCAGCTTCGTCAAGGGGAATGGGCTGGCGGGCAAGATTGCCAATGGTTGGGCTATCCAGGGGATCGCCGTGATCGAAAGTGGCCAGCCTTATACTGTGATCGACTACACAGGCGCCGTAGGTAGCATCTTTTACGGCACCACCGACGGGATCATCAACCCGGTTGTGCCACTCGCTCCCGGCTGTACCGCCTACAATGCGGTAACCGGCGCCTCGGGTGCAGGCGCAACCCCGGCGCTCAAAGCATCTTGCTTCACCTTGCCCTTGCTTCAGCCCGGGGACTTGGGTGGGGCGATTCCTCCCGGTGACACGTTTGAGACCAACTTTACCTCGGGCCAGCGCAACATCTTCCGCCAAGCCTGGCAAAAGCGCGCCGATATATCTTTGGTCAAGGACCTGAGAATCACCGAGCGGGTCTCGCTGAAATGCTCGCTGGACGCTTTCAACGTGACCAACACCACGAGTTTCGACATTCCCATCGACAACGTTTCACAGAACCAGTACTACAACGATTTCCCCACGGAGGGTCAACCGCTCTACAACGCACCTTACGGCCTCGGCGCCACGAATAAGACTATCGGCGGCCCGCGGCAGATTCAGATGGCCCTCCACCTCGCGTTCTGAGGTGGGTTTCTCATGTTGTTTGGCGAAAGGGCGAGGCCCCTGCTTCGCCCTTTCTTGTTTCGGGGGAGAAAAGTCGGCCAGTCAAGCTAAGCAGGTGCGAGAGAACTCGGCGTGCCGCCCTCGCCCCTCCAACGCTTATTCTTCGCCGATGTCTTCGTTCCAAACCTCGGGGTGGGTGCGCATCCCAACAGCACGCTCACTTTGCGGGAGGGTTGGCAGGGGGCGCGGCGGACTGCACCTTCGCGATGGCGTCCTTCATGCCGGTCTCCCACTTCTCCGTCGCGTCGTAACCAATACCTTTCAGGCGGATCACGCCGCCTGAATCCACAATCCAATTCTGCGGGATTCCATTCACCTTGAGCGTGTCGTTGACGTAGCTGTAAGCCGGGAGCACGATGAGCGCGAGCTGATGCTCCTTGAGGAAAGGCTCGATGAGCCCAGGGTTTTCGTCCATGTTAAAGGAGATGAACTGGACGTCGGAGCGATTCTTGTAGTGTTCGATGAGTTTTTGTAAGCGAGGCAACTCCTCGCGACAGAACCCTCACCAGGACGCCCAGAAGTTCAGGAACGTCACCTTGCCCTTGAGCGAGGCCACGTTCCAAGTCTTGCCGCCCAGGTCGGCGATTTCGAAGGCGGCCAACGGTTGATTGGTGTCCTCCCACGTCAGCGTGGCCTGGTTCGCTATGGCGTCGGCGCGGCGCGCATACCATAATTTCCGGCCTTCGTCCGTGCCACCGAGGTTGGCCCAGAGTTGGTGCGCATTGTCCGCGAGCTCATCCTTCTTTCCGGTCTCAGGCTTCTGCTGGGCATCGAGCCTCGTAAGCAAGGCATTCTCATAGAACGCCATCGCATCGAGCTTGCGACCCTGGAGTTCCCCCTCGCGGGCCATCAGCCCCCAGTAGCCGGCGAGCTGACCGGCATAGGATTTCTTGCGGTCCTGTTTATCGCCGGCGAGCGATCTCAGGTCTTCGAGCCGCTCGTCTATCTGAGCCAGCAGGATCTGGGCCTTGTCCGGCTGTTTCAATTGCAGATAGCCGTCCGTCTCGAATCCCAATCCCTGAAGGCGCGAGCAGGCCTGATAAAACTTGTTGTCCTCGAGGTTCTCCTTGGTGGCGTAGAGATCGTAGTACGGCTCCTTGGACTCAATTGCCCATTTGTCAAGTCCCTTCTGTGCCATCTCCACCACGCGCTCGGGCTCGAGATGTTTCTTGGTGAGCACCTCGACCACGTTGAAGTAATCACCGCTGTCGGGGCCCTCCGGCCCGGCATTGCTCATCATGACTTTGATCGTCTGATTTACCGCCGTCATCACGTCACCCGAGGCCACATCTTCGAGATGCTCCATAGCATCCAAGCGCTCCATCCAAATATAGGTAGCGTTGGGGCGCTCCTTGGCCCACTGGGCGGCCTGCAGCAACAGATCGTTGTAGTAGGCCCGTTTCTTGTCCGGGGGCGCATCCTCATCCGGGAAGTGGTGGTCTTTCCGCCATTTCGTCATGGCCGCCAGCTCCCAGGGTCGCGGGAATCGAGTCTGGGCTTGCTCCTGCGCCCAATCGGACTGCGTCTGATCGTTCACCAGCTTGTAACCGTCTTCGAGCGCCTCGTACCACTGGCGCTTGTCCTCAAGTTTAAGCTGGCGGAGGCGCTCGATGTCCTGGCCCACCTGCCGGCGTAACGGGTCATATTCTGATGGCCGTATCCGGCCTGATCAACGAACACGCTCGAACTTGACTGCCAATCCAACGAAGTACCTGCCTGATTGGCCTGCTCAAAATGTCGGTAAAATGCTGACCGCCTTTTGCGGGTGCTTTTGGCTCACGGACCAGTTTTTTGACCTTACGGGATCAAGAAAATTCTCTCTGCCTGCAACCCCACTCCGCCCGCCGAACCGCCTCCTAAGCTACAACTTGAACTCCTCCTGGGCTGGGAGACCTAAGAAAACTGAGGAAAGTCCTGGATTTCTTCTACTGGATTTCTTCTACTTGACATCTGATCAATAACCGGATAGCTTACAGGGCCTCAGGACCCCATCTATTTGGCTTAGCGGAGCTTCACGTCCGTGGTCGAGTCCATTCCCCACGACTCATTGAACGACGAACTGAGGGAGACATTCGCTCGACTCGGATTTGTGACGGCTTCCGACGCCATGGTGCCGGTCCTGCAACAGGCCCTTAGGGCCGCATTGGCCAGTGATGTAACCGTACTGCTGGAGGGAGAGACTGGCACGGGGAAGCAAGTACTGGCGCAAGCAATACATCAACTTGATCCAAAGCGCTCGAGCTTCCCCTTTGTCACGGCCCACTGCAGCACGATCAACGAAGGGCTGGCCGAAAGCGAGCTTTTTGGCCACCGTCGCGGTGCATTCACCGGTGCCGTCGCCCAACGCGCAGGGTTGTTTCAATCTGCCAACCAGGGGACCCTTTTCTTGGACGAAGTCAACGACCTCCCGCTCTGTATCCAACCAAAACTGCTTGACGTGATCCAGCGCCGTATTGTTCGCCCATTGGGCTCGGACCGCGAAGAGCCTGTAAATGCCCGAATCATGGCCGCTTCGAATCAACCCCTTCAGCCGTTGGTACTTCAGCAGCGCTTTCGGTCGGACCTTTACTACCGCCTCAACGTTGTCCGACTGCGCATGCCCCTACTTCGAGAACGCCCAGATGATCTAGCCGCGCTAGTGTCGGCGTTCGCGGGACGACACAAGAGCCTTTATCAACCGATCGTGACTGTCGATCAAGACCTGGTAGATTTTCTGCAAAGGCAGTCTTTCACTGGGAATGTCAGGGAGCTGGAAAACGCCGTGGTGCGAATGTTGTTCGCGAAAAACCATGGAACGTCTCTGTGCTTGGAAGACTGGATTGCCCAGGCCAACGAGGAGAAGAATGAAGGTGATCAAGATCTGATTGACGTCGCTGCCCATAACCTTTGGCTGTCTATTTCCCGAAGTGGACTGTCCTACTCCGAAGCAATTCAGAAACTAGAGAAGAAGGTCCTTACCACTGCGCTCGCGGCCGGTGGGCGAACTCGTCGGGAGGTCGCCAAAGGGCTGCGAACCAGCGAGAGGACTCTCTATCGCATGATCCAGGGGCATCGTCTAACCAGCGGCCCGGGCATGTGAGGACGGTCACATTTTTTCGTCTTGCACTGCCAGCATCTTCATTGAACTTGCCATTACTGGCAGTCCGGATAGCGTTCACCCGTATCTTCCAAGATTTAAGGATGTTGTCGTTTATACAAGGACGCATCACAGCCTCTTTTTCGAGGAAAACCTCACCCGAACGCTGCCATTGCTGCAGCGCATGTCAGTATCACAACAACGTTTGATCGAGTGGCCATTGCTGCGACCCTACCCGCGATCCGATGCTAAGTCCTTCTGTTCCTATAGATCCGAGACGGGCCATTCTGAGGCAGTGCATGGTGCTTAGAAAGCAGGCTGAATTGGCCTGTCGGTTGCTCCACTCTGCAGGTGTCAACGGGCCACAATTGCGGCGGCCAGGGAAGGTCTTCCTCGGAAAAGGGAGACAAGGTCAGGTTTCGAGTGTCTGAAGTGTTTCTCCCCGATGTGGAAGAACTTCGAGCGACTTGGGCCGATACAGCCGAAGTGGAGGGCACGATCGTTGATTTCTCCGATTCTGGCAGCGCCTCTCGAGTGTTTGCAGTAATTGAAGTACTTCAAAGGTACACTGTGGTTGTGCCGGTAGCGAAGCTGACGTGCAGAAGCAATCCGGCGTGACACCGGAGAGGGCTACATCGTCCAGTTACTCGACTAGATAGGACTTACTTTGCCGACGTGTCCCACCTATCCCGGAGTTTGCATTCAGGAACTGTCGAGTGCCGTCCACCCGATTACGGGCTTTGCCCCCCGGGTGCGATAAGCTGGAGGGGACTATCACCGGCTTCTCGGACTCGGGCGCTTCAGTAGAGGCTTACGCAGTCGTGGAAGTGGTTCGCAAGCTGTCGTTGGTAGTAGCGGTAGATGACTTGAGTCTAGTCTCAGGTCGTGAACTAAAAGAAAGATCAAATAGGAAGGATGGGCATATGCCAGTTACGGTCACTTATCCCGGTGTCTACATCCAAGAAATCCCCAGCGGAGTGCACACGATTACGGGGGTAGCCACTTCGATCGCCGCCTTTGTGGGCTGGGCGCCCCAAGGCCCCACCGACTCGGCGCAGCTGGTCCTTAGCTGGCCGGACTATTCCCGTCAATATGGCGGTCTCGACTCGCGCAGCCTGCTCGGGTACGCCGTGTCGCAATTCTTCTCGAATGGCGGCACGCAGGCCTACATCATCCGGCTGGTGCCTAGTGGTACCGCGCCGGCGGGAACGAGCTTGACCGCCACCGGCGGCAGTCTGACGATCACAGCTGACAACCCCGGCGATTGGGCAAAGAATTACGGCATCCTGATCAAGAATCAGAGTGGCGGCACGAACCGATTCCGCCTCCAAGTGGCCTACAATCCATCCGGGGCGCCAACGCCGGCCGTCGTGGAGTCCTTTGAGAATCTCTCGTTTCTAAACCCTGACCCGCAGGGCCGTTACGTGGTCGACATCATCACGGCCCAGTCGAACTTCGTAACCGCGAGCGTCACCGGCACTCCGACGGCGTTTCCCGGCGACATCACTGCGCCCCAGATGCTCACCGGAGGGACACCGGGGGCGGTGCTCACGCCGCGCTCGCTCTCCTCCTCAGTAGCCGGTAATTTCGAGACCGTCGTGGCTCCCGGCAGTGGCACTGGCGTCGACCTGCTTCTGCACGTGGACCTCTTCAACCTGCTCTGCGTGCCGGGTGAAGCTGACCCGCCAACCCTGGCGCTGCTTGAACAGTTCTGCCACGACCATCGGGCCGTGTTGATCGCGGACTGCTTCGAGGACTCGACCTTCCGATCTTTGCAGACGAGCAAGGGTCCGGACCCGCAAATCACCGCTGGAGACAACGCCGCCAACGCTGCCTACTATTTCCCGTGGATCAACGCGCCCGACCCGCTTAACCAAGGGGGCACCGGCCCGTTCCCGCCTTGCGGCTTCGTGGCGGGGATATACGCCAACACCGACGGTAGCCGCGGAGTTTGGAAGGCGCCGGCCGGAACCGCGGCGAGCCTGACAGGTGTGCTCGGCGCGAGCGTTCCCTTGAACGACCCCGAGAACGGCTTCTTAAACCCGGTGGCGGTAAACTGCATCCGCGACTTTAATGTTTACGGAACGGTGGTATGGGGTGCGCGCACGCTGCAGGGTAATGACGAAATAGGTTCCGAATGGAAGTATATTCCCGTCCGTCGCACCGCTCTTTACATCGAGGAGAGCCTGTATCGAGGCACCAAGTGGGCCGTGTTCGAGCCGAATGACGAGCCGCTCTGGTCGCAACTGCGGCTGAACGTCGGGGCCTTCATGCACGACCTGTTCCGCAAGGGCGCCTTCCAGGGGCAGACGCCAAAGGACGCTTACTTCGTTCAATGTGACAACACCACCACCACCCAGAGCGACATCAATTTAGGGATCGTGAACATTGTGGTGGGCTTTGCCCCGCTCAAACCCGCCGAGTTCGTGGTCATCCAGATCCAGCAGATGGCCGGACAGATCGCGACGTAACAAGGAGGACTCGCATGGCTGAATTCACCGTCAACGCCCAACGCTTTGATGCGTATAAGAATTTCAAGTTCCGCCTGAAGTGGGACAACCAGTACGTGGCCGGTGTCAGCAAGATGACCGTGCTGAAGCGAACCACCGAGGTGGTGAAACACCGCGAAGGCGGTGACCCTTCAAGCAGCCGCAAGTCGCCGGGGCGTACCGAATACGATGCCATCACGCTAGAGCGCGGCGTGACGCACGATTTGGCGTTTGAGCAATGGGCAGGCAAGGTCTGGCAACTGGGCAACGGGCTGGGGCAGGAAGTGTCCCTGGCAGACTTCCGGAAGGATATTACGATTGAAGTCTATAACGAGGCCGGCCAGAAAGCTCTGGCCTACAACGTTCACCGCTGCTGGGTGTCAGAGTACCAGGCGTTGCCGGATTTCGACGCCAACGCCAACGCCGTGGCCATACAGCACATCAAGCTGGAGAACGAAGGTTGGGAGCGGGACCTTTCGGTAACTGAGCCCACAGAGCCCTCCTTTAATCCCCCGACGGGGTAGGAGCAAATGCGCTCGCTTACGGCTTCGGAGCTTTTGGGAGCTTGGGAACGCGGTCTCGCCCGGTCGCTGATTCAGCGCGCTCTGGTGTTGTTGTCGGCCGTGAATCCGCAGGCGTCCCCAGAGTCGCTGCCCGGTCTCAGCATCGGCCAGCGGGACGCGGAGTTGCTCGCCCTGCGGGAGCAACTCTTTGGCCCCGAGATGGCCGCCGTGGCCGGTTGCCCGCAATGCGGAGGGCAGCTCGAACTGGCGCTCAACGCGCACGAAATGCGCTCGGCATGCGCGCCAGAGCCGGAACCCGAAATGGCCCTCAGTGTAGCCGGGTACGACTTACAATTTCGCCCGCCGAACAGCGAGGATTTAGCCGTGGCGTTCGACCGGAACGACCCTGATGAAACCCGGAACCTGGTACTCGGCCGCTGCTTATTATCGGTCCAGCGTGATGGCGCATCTGTAGGGTGCGATGAGTTGCCGCAAGAGGTGGTGGACGCCGTGTCAGATCAGATGGCTAGGGCCGACCCGCTGGCCGACATCCAATTGGCGGTCTCTTGCCCCTTGTGCAATCACCATTGGCGGGCGACGTTTGACATCGTGTCCTTCTTGTGGCGCGAAATCGATAGCCTGGCTGCGCGCCTGCTGCGCGACGTTCACGCGCTGGCTTCGGCCTATGGCTGGCACGAGAGAGACATCCTGGCACTTAGTCCGGTGCGGAGACAGTTCTATCTGGCATTGTTAGGCGCATGAGCGACTTTCTAAGTAACCTTGTAAATCGCAGCTTGGGAGCAGCGCCGGTCATCCAGCCGCGCTTGCCGTCTCTTTTCGAGCCTACGACTCCTTATGCCTTGTCTCATGCCGCAACCCCTGCAGTGTGGGATCAAGGCCGGCGAGAAGCGCCCGGAGAAGCCGCTTTTGAGGACGACGACCGGGTACCGGCAGCGTCGCAGGAGAGACCAGCCACTTCCAGTAATGGCCGGAGTGAGGCGGGCGCGGGGCCGGAGTTGCCGCCAACGGCTGCGCATCCGTCCTTGGCACACGAGCCTACCCTCGAGACGGCCAGCCGGCGGACAGTTGCAGTTCCCGCACCGCCCCGGCGCAATCTGCCTGCGGGCGATTTCATCGCTCCAGCAGCCCTCAATCGATCCAAGGCGCAACCGCTGGCGCCGGCGATCTTTCGAACTGAAAATGAAAATCCGGAACGCGCGTCGAGTGACTTACTTGAAGCGCAGACCGATGCCCCTCGCCAATTTCATGAGACGGACGAGCGGCGCTCAGAACCGGTTGCGGTTTCCGCGGCGCCCCGGCGCAATCTGCCTGCGGGCGATTTCATCGCTCCAGCAGTCCTCAATCGATCCACGGCGCAACGGCTGGCGCCGGCGATCCTTCGAACTAAAAATGAAAATCCGGAACGCGCGTCGAGTGACTTACTTGAAGTGCAGACCGATGCCCCTCGCCAATTTCATTCGACGGCGGAATCGCACGCGAAATCCGTACTGGTCGAGTCGGCGCGCTCCGGGATGCGAGACTCAGCTCCACGGGCTACAGCGGCAATCGAGCCGCCGGGGACACCGCGTTTTGAATTCGGGAGACAGGTCCCTCCGCCACTCGCTGCCAGTTCGCAGGAGCCCACCATTCAAGTGACCATTGGGCGTATAGAGGTGAGGGCGGTTTCACTGCAGGCCTCCACGCCAAAGGAGCGGCCGGCGTCCCCGGTGATGAGTTTGAACGACTACTTGCGGCAGCGCTCCAAGCGGGGAGGCGCATGAGCAACGGCAACGCCATTGCCGCCGTTACCGCCACCCTGCAGGCCATTCTGGGGACGGAGATTACCGCCGACCCCGACCTGAACGACACCACGGTCACTGCCCTGCCGCCAGATAAGGCGCGAGGCACGATCACCACCAATCAACTCAATCTGTTTCTCTACCAGGTTCTGCCCAATGCCGCGTGGCGCAACATGGACATGCCCAAAAGCGTCCGGCCCGGCGAAACCGGAATGTCACCCCTGGCACTCGATCTGCACTACCTGATCACTGCCTTTGGACGCGAGAACGATACCTCGCAACCGTTCGATCATCATTTGCTCGGTAAGGCCATGAGCGTTCTCTACGATCATGCGTTGTTGGGTCCCGAGGAAATCCGGATCGCCTTTCCCGGCAGCGGCCTGGAAAGCCAGCCGGACCGCCTGCGCATCAGCCTGCTACCTTTGTCGGTCGAAGACATTTCCAAGCTGTGGATGGGCTTCGCCACACAGTACCGGGTCTCGGTGGGCTACGACGTTTCAGTCACTCTGATCGACAGCACGCAACCGGTGAAGACACCGCTGCCCGTTTTGTATCGCGGCCCGCAGGATAAAGGACCGGTGTCCACGGCGAGCATCGTTCCCCCCATCCCGACTCTTTACTGTGTGACGCCACCCAACCAACAGCCGAGCGCCCGCCTGGGCGATACGCTGACGCTGACGGGTGTTAACCTCGACGGCACAAACGTCGGCGTTCAATTTAACAATCCATTGGGGGCAGCGGCGGTGGAAGTTGCGCCCAACCCGGGCGGGAGTTCGTCGCAGCTTAGCGTGCAGGTCCCCAACCAACCCGCGGTTTGGCCGGCGGGCTTTTACACTCTGGCGGTGCTGGTCCAACGTCCCGGCGAAACTTATCGCCGCACGACGAATCAGTTGGCTTTTTCGCTGGCGCCCACGGTTACGATTGTGCCTGCCAGCGCACCTGCCGGCAGCCTCACCTATACAGCGACGTGCAGTCCCCAGGTTTGGCTTGGACAGATCGTTTCACTATTGCTTGGCAACATGGAGATTCCAGCGGCGTCTTTCACCGCCCAGACGGGCACACTGACGTTTGCGGCGTCGAAGGTTGCTTCCGGAAGTTACTACTTCCGCCTGAGAGTGGACGGAGTGGATAGTTTGTTGGTGAATCGCGGGGTCGCTCCGCCGGTTTTCGACCCGACCCAGCAGGTGACGGTCACATGAGCGAAGCGGCAAACTGGCAGACCAGCAACGCGCGGTATCTATCGACCGCGCTGGCTTGGTTGCGCGGCAAGCTAGTACGGCGCGCCGAGCAAGGCCCAGAGCCCCTGGCGATCCCTTCGCCCGAACCGCCACCTGCTCCACCCGAGCGTCGGCCGGATTCCATATCGCTGTGGAGGCGCTTTCGCCGTGAGCCAGTGCTACCACTTCCGCGCTCGCCCGCACTCCTGCCAAGCGCCACACCGACCGGGTCCAAGCCCGACGGTGTGGCGCAACTCGAATCCGAACTGGCTGACGCCGAGTCGCAAGCCCCCGCTCCGCCCGCATTGATAATGCTGGCCCGCCGCCTGGGACTCTCGCCGTTCGAGCGGGAGGTGCTGCTGCTCTGCGCGGCAATGGAATTGGACACCGGCATTTCCTCTTTGTGCGCGCGGGCGCAAGGCGACGCCACGCGTCCGTACCCCACGTTTGCTCTGGCGCTCACGCTGTTCGAGGTGCCGGCCTGGGACGCCCTCTCGCCGGAGCGCCCGCTGCGTTACTGGCGGCTGATTGAGATCACCCAACCGGGTGGCCAGCCCTTGACTACCAGCCCATTACGGGCCGACGAGCGCATCGTGAGTTACCTGAAAGGCCTGAACTACCTGGATGACCGGCTGGCTCCACTGGTCGGCCCTCTGGAAGTACCGGCGGCCACGATTAAGTTGCCGCCCTCGCAACAGAGCGTGGCGGACAGCATTTCCGATCATCTGAAGCAGTTGACCGCGGGCGAGAACATTCCGGTAGTTCAACTGCTCGGAATTGACGGGCCCAGCAAGCAACTGGTGGCTGCCCAGGCCGCTCGGGCGCTGGGCCTGCACGTTTACCGGCTGCCCGCTGCGCTCCTCCCCGCGCAGGCGCCTGAACTCGAAACCCTGGCGCGCTTGTGGCAGCGCGAAAGCATGCTCCTCCCGCTGGCGCTCTACCTGGACGGGGTGGCTTCCGAGGCGGACGCTCCCCAGCCAGGATTCAGTTCCCCGGTGAACCGCCTGCTGTCGCGGACTGGCGGCGTCATCTTCGTGGATACGCGCGATGTCTTGCCAGGTCTGGCGGAGAATAGTTTGCGCGTGGATGTCGCTAAGCCCACCGCCGCGGAGCAGAAGGAAGCGTGGGCCGCGGTCCTGGGCAATGTAGCGGGCCCAACTCCGGGGCTGTTGGCGGCGCAGTTTAACCTTAGCATCGCCGCCATTCAGCAGACTGCGCATCGGGCGGCGCTGAACCCGGCTGCGAAGGATTCCGGTCTGCACGATCGCCTTTGGAGCGAATGCCTGGCGAGCACCCGGCCGCGCTTGGACACGCTGGCCCAGCGCGTCGATGCCAAGGCCACCTGGCAGGATATCGTGTTGCCGCCGGCAGAGACCAGCCTGTTGCACCAGATCGTGGCACAAGTCGGGCAACGGAGCACGGTCTACGAAAGCTGGGGATTCGTGCGCAAGATGAGCCGCGGGTTGGGGATCAGCGCCCTATTCGCCGGCAACAGCGGAACCGGGAAGACCATGGCCGCCGAGGTTATCGCCAACGATTTACGCCTGAACCTCTATCGCATCGATCTTTCCGCCGTAGTGAGCAAGTACATCGGTGAGACCGAGAAGAACCTGCGGCGGCTATTCGACGCGGCCGAGGACGGCGGGGCGATATTGTTCTTCGACGAAGCGGACGCCTTGTTTGGCAAGCGCAGCGAGGTGAAAGACAGCCACGACCGCTACGCCAACATCGAGATCAACTACCTGTTACAGCGGATGGAAGCCTACGGCGGCCTGGCTATCTTGGCCACCAACAGGCAGAGCGCGCTGGACCCGGCGTTTATGCGCCGCCTACGCTTCGTCGTCAATTTCCCGTTTCCCAGCGCTGCGGAGCGGAAGGCCATCTGGCAAAAAGTCTTCCCGCCGGAGACGCCGGCCCAGGACCTGGACCTTGATCGTCTGGCGCGCCTCAACCTGACTGGCGGGAACATATCGTGCATTGCGCTCCATGCCGCTTTCCAGGCGGCACAATCAGGTGCGCCGGTGAGCACGCCGCTGATTATGGAGTCTGCCCGCACGGAGTTGCGCAAGCTGGGCCGCGTGATCAACGAGTTGGAGTTCCGCTCGGCGGGAAGGGCAGGCAAGGTGGCATGAAGATGAATGTCCACATCGAGCGGCTGATTCTCGACGGCCTGCCGATGACAAGTGCACAGGGACCGCATGTCCAAGGAGCTCTCGAGAAAGAACTGACCCGCCTCCTCGTTGGTGGCGGACTGTCCGAGGAACTTCGAGGCGGCATCGCCTTGCCGCGGGTGCGAGCCGCAACCCTGCAGCTCACAGCCGACAACCACCCGGCAACGCTCGGGCACGGCATCGCGCGGGCAGTTTACCGAGGCATTGGCAAGCCAACGACAGGGACGGAAGGAAGAACAGCCACGCATGTGACGCATCCAGCCCCAGGAGGTCCCGGATGAGTAAGCAAGCAGCAATCCAGACGAAGCAGAGCAGTGCGCCGGGATTCACTCGCAGTCGCAGCAGCCTGTTTGAGCGGCGGAACACACTGGGTCCACATCTTTGCATCCAGCGCGAAGCGGTGGGGCCTGCGGTACACCCCGCCGCACCGTCTCTGGTGCGAGAGGTTGTGAACTCGCCCGGCCAGCCGCTCGATGCGGCCACCCGAGCCTTCATGGAGCCGCGCTTCGGTCATGACTTCAGCCGAGTCCGGGTGCACACCGATGACCGGGCGGCGGAATCCGCGCGAGCCGTCAGCGCCAACGCCTACACCGCCGGTAACCATGTAGCGTTTGGGGCAGGCCAGTACACGCCCGGCACGTTGAGCGGGCAGCGCTTGATGGCTCATGAACTCGTACACGTGGTGCAGCAGGCGTCGGGTCCGGTTGCAGGTAGCCCGTCCGGGGATGGGTTGAACATGAGCCATCGGACGGATTCCTTCGAGCGGCAGGCCCGGTCCGTGGCTGCCGGCGATCTTTACAGCGGTCACGGATCCGTATCTGGAGCTACCCGCACTGTGCCCTCAGAGGCTGCATCCGCCGATTCAGGCGATTTGCACGTTCAGCGAGACGGCGACGCATCAGGCGCCATTGGTGCGATTGCCGGAGTGGCAGGCGTTGGCGTGGGTGTAGCGGCCTTGATCTATGCGATCAGGCAAACCCGCGCCGCCGAGCACCCGCCGGCCAGCGTTACGCCAAGCGGCGGACTCGCCCTTAACAACACCCAGTTCAATACGCTCGACCAGCCGGCTCCGGGATCGAACCAGGAGGACGCTGGGGCTGCTAAGCCCGCGACAAAAGACATTCTGTACCTCGACGCTCCAGCCACCAGAAAGGAGCAAAACCACGTTAAGGTCGGCCTGACTACGACGACGGACGGCCACAACATAATCGACGGCTTCACATTTGAGCAGGAAGTTAACGGTTATCGAGGCGGATCGGACGGCCCCAGTGCAACCGTCACTTTCACGTCCGCGCAGACCCGGCCATCGAAGGCTTTGGCTAGTTTGCCCCATAAGGAAACCCCAACCGCGCCCGCAAAGACCTTAGGAGTCGAGCCCGAGTCGGAAAAACCAGCGAGCGTCTCCAGCCCAACCGCGCCTAAGAGTTCTTCGGCGGACGACGTCGCCGAGGCTATGCTCCGAGTCAATATCGTCAACGGTACGAACGCGGACGGAGGGCAACTGCAACGGTTCAGGGGAGCTTGGAGGATCGACGGCAAGGGAGACGTTACGCCAGACAAGAGCCAATGCGCTGTCACACAAGGGAACCCTGCGGACTTTCACATAACTGGCAGCCTCATCAATGTCGGCATAAACTCGCCGTCGTCCGCTCGGCCTTCGGCACCAGAGCCGGCGCCAGAGCTTCCACGCCCGGGCCCCGCCGAGCAACCTCCCAAGGGCGACTTTGGCCCCGAACCACCGAACGTAATAAAGGGAATACCGGCATGAGCGCATTTCCCGGATCACCGAAAGTGCTGAAAGGCGGCATTGTGCTGCTCGATCCTGACAAGTTTACGGTGCTGCCGAACGGAATCATCGTGTTGCAGTACAACCCCGACACGCTGACGCGCACTCTGAAGATCAAAGGGGCGGAGGAGGGTGGCGACCGCTCGGAGGCGCTGCGTCTTTATGGGTGCCCCGCCGAGAGCATCAAGCTGGACGCGGAAATCGACGCCACCGACCAGCTCGAACAGCCCGATCAGAACCCCAACACCGTGCAGAACGGTATCTTTCCGCAGCTTGCGGCGCTTGAAACCATCGTCTACCCGGCGAGTGCAACTTTGCAGAACAACTTCAATCTGGCGCAGCAGGGGACGCTCGAAATCATGCCCATGCTGGCGCCGTTCACGCTCTTTGTCTGGAGTGCCAATCGCATCGCTCCGGTGCGCATCACCGACTTGAGCATCACAGAAGAGGCCTTCGACCCCCGCCTCAATCCCATCCGCGCCAAGGTCAGTTTGGGATTGCGCGTTCTGACCGTTGACGATTTGAACTTCTCGGACAAGGGCGGCAGCCTTTACATGACGTATCAGCGGCAGAAAGAAAGTCTCGCCCAAATGGTTCAGGGCGGCTCTTTCAGCAATCTCGGTATCACGGGGATTCCATGAGCAACGGCGTTCAAACCGATCCGGTGCAAGCGCTGCTGGCGCAAACCGCCCTCCAGCGCACGCTCTTCACGGCCACCAGCCGATACTACGGAATTAACACTGACACGCTTGAACTCCTGGGGGGTGGCACCATCATCTACTTACAGCGCCGCTTCGTTCCGCCGCCGGAAGGCTTCCAGGTGCTCCAGGAGCACACGGTGGTCCAGGGAGATCGACTGGACAACATCGCGGCGCAGTACCTCGGTGATCCAACGCTCTTCTGGCGGATCTGCGATGCCAACCGCGCTATGCGGCCGGAGGATCTGACCGCGATCGCGGGGCGCACGTTGTGCATTACGCTGCCGGAGGGCATTACGGGAAGTTCGCTATGAACCGAGGCTTTTATCTGACCTTGATGATGGGAGGCTTCAACGCCAGCCCCGTGCCGCAGCCGGTGATTGACGCCCTCACCGAGATACAGGTGAACTCTGCGGTGGGCAGCCAGGCGGGCTTTCAACTGAAATTCACGCTGGGCAAGAATTCTCCCGTCCAGCAGATGCTCGGTTCGGGATACTTCGATCCACGGACGCGGGTGATTATCGCCGTGACGATCAACGGTTCAACGGAAGTTCTGATGGACGGGATTATCACCAAACAGGACGTGACACCCTCGCTCGCGGCGGGCAAGTCTACACTATCAATTACCGGGCTTGACCTGACCGCGCTGATGGACTTCATCGACCTTACTGGTATCCCCTATCCCGCCCTTCCGGAGTTTTTGATCGTGGAGGCTATCCTGGCGAAGTACTTAGTCCTGGGCGTGAGACCGCTCGCGCTTCCGGCGAGTATCCCCTCTTTCGAGAACCCGCTCGAGCATTTCGTCAAGCAGGACGGCACCGACTACAGCTTTGTGACTACCCTGGCACGCAAGGTCGGAGCCGTCTTCTACCTCGATCCCGGCCCGAAACCCGGTAAGAGCCTGGCCTACTGGGGTCCGGACATTAGCAAGCTTTTCGGCGGCCCGCAGCCCGCGCTCAGTATTAACCTGGACGCCAGCACCAACATCGACTCGCTCAGCTTCTCTTTTGACGGCACGCTGGCCACGCAGTACGTGGTGACCATCATCGAGCAGAACACCCAACTGCCCATTCCGATTCCGGTGCCGAACATCACCCTGCTGAAAGGTCCTCTGGCGGCGCAGTTGCCGCCCATCGCCAAGATCACGCAACTGAGGCCCATCGCCAGCGAGAATCCCGTCGGAGCAGCCCTGGTGGCGCTCGGCACCCTGTTCTCGACCCCTGATGTTATCTCGGCGCAGGGCCAGCTCGATGTGTTGCGCTACGGGCACGTCTTCAAGGCCCGGCAACTGGCGGCGGTGCGCGGCGCAGGTTCGTATTACGACGGAAAGTATTACGTGAAGAGTGTCACCCACAACATCAAGCGCGGCGAGTACAAGCAAAGCTTCACCCTGTCGCGAGGCGGTGTGGTGTCTTCGGTCTCGACCGTGAGCGTATGATTACCGGCACCAAATACTACGGCCTTTATCGCGGCACGGTGTTCAACAACATCGACCCCTTGCAGATCGGCCGCATTATGGCGATCGTGCCCGATGTGGGTAGCATCACGCCCTCCACCTGGGCGACGCCGTGCGTGCCCCTGGCCGGCAAGCAGATGGGCACCTTCATGGTGCCGCAGATCGGCGCCGGGGTGTGGATCCAGTTCGAGGCCGGTGACCCCGACCGTCCGGTGTGGAGCGGCGGCTGGTGGGGCAACGCCGCCGAGGTGCCGGCGCTGGCGCTGGCCGGCGTACCCGGCGACCCCAACATCGTGTTGCAGACCACCCTGCAGAACATGATCATGATCAGCGACCTGCCCGGACCCACCGGCGGCATCATGCTGAAGAGCACCACGGGGGCCACGATTATCGTGAACGACACAGGGATTTACATTCAAAACGGCAAGGGGGCGAGCATCATCATGACCGGCCCCACCGTCACCGTCAACGCCGGAGCGCTGGTGGTCGTCTAGGCCATCTAGGTTTAAGGAGTATCGATGCCGGGATTCCTGGTCCACGTCGGAGCCACTGTCACCTGCGCCCACGGCGGGCAGGCGCAGCCCACGGTGCCCAATCCGCGCGTCACAGTCTTGGGACAGCCCACAGTGACGATTGCGGCGCCTTACACGGTAGCGGGTTGCGCGTTTCCGCCGCCGCCAGCCGGCAACGGCCCCTGCGTCACGGCACAGTGGCTCGTGGGCTCGACGCGCGTCACCTCCAACGGGCAGCCGCTGGTCGTCTTGAGCAGCCAGGCGATCTGTGCGCCGACGGGAACGCCGCTGCTGATTCTAGTGACGCAGACGCGAGTGACCGCAATCTGAGGCCCTATGAACATCGATTTTCCTTATAACATCGACGGGCGCGGCCGGACCGCCTCAACCGATGACGACGATCACATCCGCGACATGATCGAGCAGTTGCTGTTTACCAATCCCGGCGAACGCGTCAACCGGCCGGACTTCGGCAGCGGTCTGCTGCAGATGGTGTTCGCGCCCAACAGCCCGGAACTCGCGGCGGCGTTGCAGTTCACCATGCAGGCGGCGCTGCAGCGGTACCTCGGTGATCTGATCGACCTGAAGTCGCTTGCGGTGACGGTGCAGGATTCGACTTTGAGCGTGGTGGTGCAGTACTTGGTACGGCAGACGCAAGAGAGCCAAACTCAGACGTTCCAGCGGAGCGGTGTACAATGAACGATCCAGACCTAAGCTGCAAAGAAGAGCATCGTCGCGACGACGTGCGCGCCGCCAGCGTCTTCGGCCTCGACTACGCGGAGGTAAGCGACAACCAACTGACTGTCTCCGTGTTTTTCCTGGGCAAGGCTCCGCAGAACATCACCAAAGCCAACATTCTTGTGCAAGGCGGTGTGCGCGTTACGGACGTGCAGGTGGTGAACCTGCGCCTGCACCGCCAGGCTGACCCCACGCTCGATGACTACATGGAAGTCGTCGTCAACCAGCCGGGCGACTTCTCCACCTACACGCTCAGCGTCGTCAAGCTCGACGACCAGGGCCGTCCCACCAGCCAGCCCTTTGACGGCTTCGACCCGCGATACGATCAGGTCGATTTCACCTTCAAGGCGTCATGCCCGAGCGCTCTCGATTGCAAGACGCAGCGAGTTTGTTCTCCGCCACAACGTACACAGCCGGACATCAACTACCTCGCCAAGGATTATGCCAGTTTCCGCCAGCTCATCCTCGACCGCCTGGCGCTCATCCTGCCCGCCTGGCAGGAGACCCACGTCCCGGACCTCGGCATCATGCTCGTCGAGCTCCTTGCCTACAGCGGCGACTACCTGAGCTATTACCAGGACGCCGTGGCCACGGAAGCGTATCTCGGCACCGCCCGCCAGCGCATCTCCGTCCGCCGCCACGTGCGGTTGGTGGACTACGACATGCACGAGGGATGTAACTCGCGCGCCTGGGTAACCATCCGCTATGATGCCGAGGTCGGGGACGTGGGTCCCCTGACCGACACGTATCAGCGGTTCGACCCTAAGCAGATTTATTTCATCACCGCCTACCCAGGCTCCCCAGGCACGCACGTGATCGATTCCACCGTGCTGGCTCACGTGCCGGCCTCCACCTACGAGGTCTTTGAGCCGCTGTGGCCGAGCGGGCAGATTTCCATTTATGCCGCGCACAGCGAGATTCCCTTTTACACCTGGGGCGACTGCCAATGCTGCCTCGCTGCCGGGGCCACCGCCGCGACGCTCGTCGACCAATGGGTGCTGCCGGCTGGAGCAGGTCAGGGCGGAACCGGAACGTCTGCAACCCAGCCGGGCGAGACCCAACCGAGTGGCGCCCAACCCGATGTGCCCGGCGCCACGACGCCGGCACGGGCACCGGCGACGGCCGCTTCAACCTCCGCCGCCAGCGACGGACCGCCCGGAACCGTCCGCGCCCTGTGTCATGTGCGACCCGGCGATGTGCTCATCTTCGAAGAAGTGATCGGGCCGAAGACCGGGAACCCCGCCGACGCCGACCCGAAGCATCGGCAGGCCGTGCGGCTGACCAAGGTCAGGCACTGCGTCGACGCTCTTTATCACGACCCGGCCAACCCGAAGTTCGGCCAGCCAATTGTTGAGATCGAGTGGGCGCCCGAGGACGCGCTCACCTTCCCGCTCTGCATCTCCGCCCAGGCGCCGCCGCCGGACTGCTCCTGCATTCAGAATATCAGTGTGGCGCACGGCAACGTGGTGCTGGTGGACAACGGCTCGAGCGGGCAAGTAGGTGTGGGCACCGTGCCGACCCTGTCGACCACAGAGCGGTGTCCCACCCCGTGCAAGCCAGCCGAAGTCGAGGTCCTACCCGGCATCTTCCGTCCCGCGCTCCAAGCAACCCCGCTCACCTTCGCGCAGCCCATCCCTCCCGGCGCCTGCTCGGCTGCGGAAATGATCGTGCAGGACCCGCGCCAGGCGCTGCCGGAGATTTTGCTCACTGGCACGCTGACCGCGCCCGAGGGTCAGACCGTCACCACCTGGTCGCCGCTTTACGACCTGCTCGAAAGCGGCCCGGACGATAACAACTTCGTGGTGGAGATGGACAACGACGGTTACGCCCACTTGCGCTTCGGTGACGGCAACCTGGGAAGCATGCCGGACGCGGGCACCGTCTTCGAGGCTAGCCTGCGAGTCGGCAATGGCCCGCAGGGCAACGTCGGGGCCGAGGCCATCACCTACCTGGTGCTGCGCAACACGCAGGTGAGCGGCCCGGCCATCACCCCGCGCAATCCGCTGCCTGCCACCGGCGGCACGGCGCCAGAGCCGCTCGCCGAGGTGAAGCTCTTTGCGCCTTACGCCTTCCGCGACGTCCTGGAGCGCGCCATTACCGCCGACGACTACGCCGCCATTGCCGCCGCCGACGACCGCCGCCGGGAAGAGCGCTACGCCGCCGTCGATCCCGGCACGGACGCCTGCCTTTCCCCTTTTGTCGCGCTCCAAGGCGCCAAAGCCACGCTGCGCTGGACGGGCAGTTGGTACGAGATGCTGGTGGCCATCGACCCCGAGGGCACGGAAGACGCTTCCCCGGCTCTGGTGGAGGAAATCGCCGACTACCTCGAACCTTACCGCCGCATCGGGTACGACTTGATGGTTTCGCCCGCCGAGTACGTGCCTCTCGACCTCGGGTTGACCGTTTGCGTGCTGCCGAACTACCTGCGCGCCCATGTGGAGGCGGCGCTGCTCGACGTCTTCAGCAACCGCGTCCTGCCGGATGGCATGCTCGGCTTCTTCCATCCCGACAACTTGACCTTCGGCGAGGGCATTGACGTGAGCAAGATTGTCGCCGCCGCGATGGCTGTCGCCGGCGTCCAGAACGCCGTCGTCACCGAGTTGGAGCGTTTTGAAGCGAGCGAGCCTGCGCCCAGTGTCGATCAACCCGGCGAAGAGCTCCCGCCCGGCGGAGTGCTTTCGCTCGGCCCGTTCGAGATCGCCCAGTTGGATAACGATCCGAATTTCCCCGAGAACGGGCGCCTGACGCTCGACATGCGAGGTGGACGATGACGCAACCTTGCGGCTGCTGCGCCGGAATCCAGATTGTGACACCCGAACCCGAGGCCAACCGGCCCGGCTTGAGCGCTATCGCCTACCGCGTGGGCACGCAGTCCACGTTCTTCGAGACCATGCTGGCCCGGCTCTCGAATCTCTATCTCGATGTGCCCGCCGCCGACGGCCCCGGCACGCTCCAGCGCGTCTACCCGCTTAAGACGCTCACCACCCGCGAGCTCGACGATCCTTCCATCGCCCTGCTCGACGCCTGGGCCACGGTCGCTGACGTGCTCACCTTCTACCAGGAGCGCATTGCCAATGAAGGCTTCTTAGGCACGGCGACGGAGCGGCGCTCCATCCTGGAGCTGGCGAAGTTGGTGGGCTACAAGCTTCGTCCCGGCGTCTCCGCCTCGGTCTATTTGGCCTTCTCGGTGGCGAACGGCTTCAACGGCACCATCCCAGCCGGCACCCGCGCCCAGAGCATCCCCGGCACCGGCCAGATGCCGCAGTTTTTCGAGACCTCGGCCGACCTCGCCGCGCGCGACGTGTGGAACGATCTCGCGGTCCGCCTCACCCGCCCGCAGGTGATTACGATCGCGAGCGATCCGGGCACCGACGCCTCCAGGCGAGAGACGCTTTACCTGCAAGGCATCTCGACAAACCTCAAAGCGGGCGACTCTCTCCTGATCGTCTCGGGCGGCGGTGCCAGCCAGCAGGTGCTCCGCCTGGTCCAGTCGGTGGATGCTCAGGCGGACCAGAACCGCACAGAAGTCACGCTTCAGGAAGCCACCCCCCAGGCGGGCGCTTCGATTTACGACACGGTCTCGAACTTCGTCCAACCGTTCATTGACGAGGCCTCGAGCATCTTCGCCGGCGGTGACCTCGCAAGTCAGGTGGCGCAAATCCTGGGCAACCTGCTTGCCAGCGTGCCGCCCGCCACCACCGATTCTCAAGCCGTCGCCGACATGGTGACGGCGGTAATTCCGCAGATTCAGGAAAAGCACGATATCGCGGTGAAGCGAAAGTTCACTCGGCTCGAGGTGTGGACGTCTGACCTGCTGGATTCGCTTAATTCGCTGGTCGGGACCCTGACGCCCACCGTGTCACCGGGAGCTGCCGCCGTGGGCCGCGGCGGCGTTGGTGGCCGGGGGCGGGCGCCGCTGATCCCGAGCATCGGGCGTTCGGGCGTAGCGACGCAAGCACAGCCCTTGCCGCAGTTGCCGCCCACGCAGCCTTCGGCCCTGGCCAGCCTCACGGCAATTATGGAAAAACTGGCGCAACCTACTTCGGTCCAGCCGGCGAGTCCCCAGCGTCTCCCGCGTACCGTTGTCCAGACGTTTTCGCCCCAGGCTGACACCGCGCCGCGCCTGCTCGCCGCCTTCAACCCATCCGCGGCGAAGACGATTTACTCGGCTTGGGCGGGCGTCGAGACGCCTTCAAGCCAGGTGCAGGTGAATGCGGTTCGCGCTAAGGCCACACTCTTCGCGAGCACGTTCGCGGGTCCGCCCACGGTAACGCAGACACAAAGCGCGACCGGCCCGGGCGGCGGTGCAATTACCTCTTGGTCCGTGGTCACTCCCGATAACCCACCAGGCGGGTACAGGGCCGGCGACACCGGCACGATCACGGGCGGCGGCGGGACCGGCGCAATGTACAAGATCCTGAGTGTGAATCGGGGATACGTAGGGAACGTTACGATCAACCCGGCAGGATCGGGCTATTCCGTGACCCAGGGCGCGCAGACCGCCACCGGAGGCACCCAAGCAGGTACAGGCGACGGCAGCCTCACTATCAATATACTGACCACCTCGGTCACGACCACCACCAGCGTCAGCTACCAAACCCAGAGCATCAGCAGCGCCTGGCCGAGCCTGCTGAGCCCCGGCAACCCTCTGCCTTCGGCCGTGGCTCTTGATGCGGTCTACGACCAGATAAAGACCGGAAGCTGGGTGGCGATTGACCGCCCATCGCTCGACGCCAGCGGCAATGTAAGCGGCCAGCGCACGGTGACCTATCATCAGGTTCAGGCCCTGCAGACGCAGAGCATGGACACCACCACCGGCTTCACCGCCAAGGTCACGCTGCTGACCCTCAACCCAACCTGGCTGAGCGACGACCCCAACAACCTCAGCACCAAATTAGGCAGCACAGCGGTGCTCCGCGGCACGGTGGTTTACGCCCAGGCCGAGCCCCTGGACCTGGCCGAAGAACCGCTCGACCGCGACGTCGAAAAAGACACGATCGAGCTCGCCGAGCTTTATGACGGGCTCGAGACCGGCCGCTGGATCATTGTTTCGGGTGAACGGACGGACATTCCTAACACGACTGGCGTGACGGCCAGCGAGCTGGTGATGATTGCGGGTGTGACCCAGGGGTCGCAGGCGCCGCTCTGCGCCACGTTTCCCGCCACCGATTCGACCGGGGCGCCTTACATTCCCTTTGCCCAGGTCTATTACACGACGGAGGCGAACACCGTCGGAGACTGCCTGCTCGTGGGCGAGCTGAACGGCGACCAACAGGGGCTGAGCCAGCTCTTCTCCCTGATTCAATTGCCCAACGTTCCGAATCAGCAATTCTGCGACCAGGTGCAGCTTTCCCCGGGCGTCTATGTGAACGCTTATGTGCCGACAGCACCGGAGCGGATGGGCAGCTTCTCTGACTTCGAGGGGCTGCTTGTCGATCCTGTCACGTTGTCACCTTACCCGGACGGAGCTATTCCCTCAAGTGTATTCCCGCAGGTTTTCGCCTGGAGGATTTCAACCCAGCCGGTACACACTATCCTGACATTGGCAAACGACCTGTCTTACACCTATGACTCGACGACCGTCACCATTTACGGCAACGTGGCCAAGGCCACGCACGGGCAGACGGTGGGCGAGGTGCTCGGCGATGGCGACGGCAGCCAGTCGCTGCGACGATTCACCCTGGGCCAATCGCCGCTCACTTACCTGCCTGCCCCGACGCCAGCCGGGGCCGCAAGCACCCTGGTGGTGCGGGTGAACGAGGTCGAGTGGCAGGAGGCGGACAATCTGGCAGGACTCGGTCCCCGGGACCACGACTACATCACCCAGACCGACGACGCCCAAGACACCACCGTCATCTTCGGCACCGGCGTCTACGGCTCCCGTCTGCCGACCGGCAGTTCCAACGTCAAGGCCACCTACCGTTACGGCATCGGTACGCCGGGCAACGTGGACGCGCAACAGATCAGCCAGCTCGCCAGCCAGCCGCTGGGACTGAATGCAGTCATCAACCCGCTCCCCGCCAGCGGCGGCGCCGACGCCGACACCCTCGACCAGGCGCGACGCAACGCGCCCCTGGCGGTCGAGGCGCTTGACCGGCTGGTGTCGGTAGAGGATTACGCCGAATTCGCGCTAACTTACGCCGGCATCGGCAAGGCCAGCTCGGCGCGGCTTACGGACGGCCGCCGCCTCGTGGTCCACCTGACCATAGCGGGCGCCGAAGATATTCCGATTGACCCCAGTTCCGACCTCTATCTCAACTTCGTTCAATCGCTCTATCAGAACGGAGACCCCTACCAGGCCATTCAGGTAGCGCTGCGGAAACTGAAGGTGCTGGTGATCAGCGCCGGTGTGAACGTGCTGCCGGATTACCAGTGGGAATCGGTCGAGCCAAATGTCCGCGCCGCGCTGCTCGGTACCTTCGGCTTCGACCAGCGCGACCTGGGGCAGAGCACTTTCCTGGGAGAAGTCATCAGCACGATGCAGGCTGTGGAGGGCGTGAGCTACGTGAATGTGACCACGTTTGACTCCGTGGCCGAGGACGTCACGGCGGCGCAACTCGCCGCGCTGGCGTCCACTTTGGCCCTGAACCCCGTGGTGGAAGCGGACCTGGCCGAGGTCGATCCGACGCAAACGGATCCGACGAAGCGCATCGTGCCGGCGGAACTTGCGATAGTGACCCCGGATATTCCGGATACGGTGATTCTGACCCAGATTACGACGTGACGACGCGGTAGCGCCGCCCTTTAGGGCGGCATCTTATTGAGACCCCGTATGCCGGGCTGAAGCCCGGCGCTCGACGGCAGGAGACTTGACGCATGAACGCTGACCCTGACCGGCTGTACGAACTGGTCCCCGCGATCTACCGCCTGCGGGACGCGGACCAGGGCTATCCCCTGCGCGGCCTGCTGCGCGTCATCTCCGAACAGGTGAATCTGGTCGAAGCGGACATCGCCGGGCTCTACGAGAACTGGTTCATCGAGACTTGCCAGGACTGGGTGGTGCCGTACATCGGCGAGCTGATCGGCTACACGCTGCTGCCCGACGGGACAGAGACGGCGAACGTGACGACAGCGCGGGGCGAGGCACGGAACCGCATCCTGATTCCGCGCCAGGACGTGGCCAATACCATCCACTACCGGCGGCGCAAGGGAACGCTGTCGTTGCTGCAGGACCTCGCCCAGGCTGTCGCCGTCTGGCCGGCGCGAGCGGTGGAATTCTACCGGCTGTTGGGCTGGACCCAGAACATCAACTACCTGCATCTTGACCGCGGCCGCACGGTGGACGTGAGGGACGGCGACGCGCTCGGAGAGATCAACGGCCCGTTCGACGAGTTGGCGCACACGGTGGACATCAGGAGCGGAAGCTCTCCACACCGTTCGCACATCGGAAACATTCCGGACGTGGGCGTCTATGTCTGGCGCCTGAAGTCCTACTCCGTGACCCAAACGCCGGCTTATTGCTTCGAGGAAGAAGGTCCGAACTGTTTTTTGTTCAGCGTGCTGGGCAATGACGTCCAACTGTTCAATGACCCCCAGCTTCCTCTTCCTCACCCTCCGGGCAAGCTCAACCTGCCCACTCCGATTCGCCGCCGGGACTTTGCGAGCGTCGAGACCAGTGAGGCGGCCGAAACGACCCAGTCCGGCGTCACGAGCTACTATGGCGACGGCAAGAGCCTGCAAATCTGGACCGGCTCGCCACGCCAGCCAGTCCCGGCCAAGTCCATTGTCCCGGCCGACCTCACGGACTGGACCTATCGTCCATTGCCCACCCAAGTCGCTGTTGACCCGGTGTTGGGGCGCATCGCTTTCCCGCCAGCCCAAGCCCGGCGACAGGCTGTGTGGGTTTCCTATCACTACGGATTCAGTGCCGATATCGGCGGCGGAGAATATGACCGGCCGCTGGCACAGCCGCCCGACTACACGCTCTATCTCGTGGGCGAGGAGGAGACGTTCACCCGCATCAATAGTGCCTTGACCAAGTGGCGCGACGATAAGCCCCAGAACGCCGTGATCGAAATTAGGAATAGCGGTGTCTACGTGGAGCCCATCAACATTTCGCTCGGGGCAAAGCAGACCTTGCAGATCCGCGCCGCCAACCAAAAACGGCCGATGCTCCGGCTCTTGGACTGGCAGACTTCCGAGCCGAACGACTTGAGCGTCACGGGTCAGGCGGGCTCGTGGTTCACCCTGGACGGCCTGCTGATTACAGGCCGGGGAGTCCAGGTGGAGGGCGACGTCGCGGGCGTGACTATCCGCCACTCGACACTGGTCCCCGGCTGGGGACTGCAGTGCAATTGCGCACCGCTCCACCCGACTGAGCCGAGCCTGGAGCTTATCAATTCGCCCGGCTGCGTCAACATCGAACACAGCATCATCGGGTCGATCCAAGTGGACCGTGATGAAGTGAAGGAAGACCCCGGACTGATTCACATCAGTGACAGTATTGTGGATGCCACCAGCCCGGGCCGCGTGGCGCTGGGGGCTCCCGAGAGCCTGTGCGCTTACGCCGCGCTCACCATAAAGCGCAGCACCGTTTTCGGGCAGATTCAGACCCACGCCATTCAGCTTGCGGAAAACAGCATTTTCACGGGTTCCATTCTTGCCTGCCGCCGGCAGCAAGGGTGCATGCGGTTCTGCTACGTACCGCCGGGATCGCGCACCCCGCGGCGCTACGAGTGCCAGCCTGATCTGGTGGAGGCGGCGGTCAACAACCTTTTCAACTCCGGTGACCTTACCGCGACGGAGAGGGACACTTTGATTGCGAGCGAGCGGCTCCGGGTGGAGCCCGAGTTCAACAGCACCCGCTACGGCACGGCCCAGTACTGCCAGCTTGCAGACGCCTGCGCTTGCGAAATCAAGCGCGGCGCCGATGACGAGTCTGAAATGGGAGCGTTCCATGACTTGTACCAACCGCAGAGGCGGTCCAACCTGCGCACCCGGCTTGACGACTATACAGCGGCCGGCATGAATGCGGAGATCATTTACGCCAGCTAGGAGGAAACATGAAGGCTGACCTTACCCGTAAGACGTTCGACCCGCTCAAACATTTCAGCCAGGTGCTCATGCAGCAAGGGCGCGTCCAGCTCGACGCCGACTGGAACGAGCAGGCGGCGATTCTGTTGCGCTACATCCGGACGCTGGCGGCGGATCTCATCGGCCCGCAGGGTGGTCCGGTGGGCAGTAATTCGGGTGTGGCGCCCGGTTTCTTGATCGGACCGGTGCAATTTACTCCGTCGGCCCCATACGACTTTCGCGTTGGCCTCGGGCACTATTACGTTGACGGCATCCTCTGCGAGGCCGACACGCGGTCGGTTGCCATCGTGTTCCAGCCTGCCAACGCCACCAGCACCTCCGCAGAGGTCCAGGTTGACCACTGGACGCTCGATGGCGCGCCGTTCTATGCCAACCAATACGTGGAAGTCTTCGATGACGTCCAAATGCCTTACGGTAGCCCGGTTTTTACTCCAACGGAGGCACAAATTGCGAAGCCGCAACAAGCGCAGCTCACCCTAACTCTTCAGGCCGTGCCGGCCGCGGTGTTGTCCGCCCTCGCCAACGCCACCGCTCCGAAGCTGCGCCGCGTCATCACCTATCTGACCCAGCCGGACTATCCCGTGCCCAGTGCTCAAGCTCTTGCGGTAAGCACCCATTACTTAGTCTATCTTGACGTCTGGGAGCGCCTCATTACTTACGTCGAGGATGATAGTATTCGTGAAGTCGCGCTCGGCGGACCCGACACCGCGACTCGAGCCAAGGTCGTGTGGCAAGTGAAAACCGTCCCAGTAACACGAGGAACCGGCGACGCAAGCGCATCGCCGTGCGATGCCTTCAGTCCGACTGATCCGAGCTTTATCGCCAATAATTTCAATCCGAACCGTGGCCGCCTAAAAGCGATGGCCAAGCAGGACACGACGTCGACGAACCCCTGCATCACAGCACCGCAATCGCGATATAGCGGGCCCGAGAACCAGCTTTACCGGGTTGAAATTCACACGGCCTGGCCCTCGTCGAGCGTCACCGTTTGGAACGGAATCGGCAGTCCTCCGGCCAGTGCCGCCACGTTCAAATGGTCGCGCGAGAACGGCTCGGTCGTCTTCCCAATTACAAGCATTGCCACGGGAAGCGGCACGACCACCGTGTTCGTGGAGAACCTCGGCCGCGATGACCGATTTGGTTTGGCGGAGGGCAACTGGGTGGAGATACAGGATGACGATTACGTGCTCCTGAACCGCGCTGCGCCTCTGCTGCAGGTCCAGTCTATTGATCCCACCATGCTGAAGTTGATCCTGACCGGCGCCGCTGATCCGAATGTCATCCTGAATTTCACCAACAACGGTCTCGCCAAGCACCCGCTCGTAAGGCGCTGGGACCAGACCGCAGGCGACCCGGGCGAAGGCGGGCTTCAACTGGCGAGTGACGGAGCAGCGTACATTCTCGAGGGCACCTGGCTGACTCTCGATGACGGCGTTCAGATTCAGTTCCAGCCGCCCGTCCCGAACGCCAATCAATACGTCACGAGTGATTACTGGTTGATTCCAGCGCGCACCGCCACCGGCGACGTGGAGTGGCCCACAGAAGCCGGGTCAGACAGCCAGGGTAACGCCACCATCGTGCCCATCGCCAAGCCGCCGGCTGGCGTCGACCATCACTACGCTCCGCTCGGGGTCATCTCGCTCGACGGCAGCGGGGTGGTCACGCTCTCGGGCGATTGCCGGAAGCAATTTGGGTCGTTGGCACAGCTGCCTAAATTGACGCCGTAGATGATGCGATTGCGCAATTGCGGCGGCGTCCACGCCGCTGTGCGCCAGGGGCTGCATATCGCTGGCCAAACAACGAAAACTGGGGACTTCCACACCGTTTTTCATGGCCGGGAACTTGCGGACGCATGGTTGGCTCCGGACGGTCGTCGCTACCTACAAGCGATCCTCCAAATCCAACGGAAACCTGTGCCGCCGACACTGACGCGGAGGGGAACTGCCCTGACTTGAGTTTTTGGACGCTGCTCGGTCTTTGGAGCATGCAGCCACCGGAAGCCGAGAAGCCGCAGGTGACCGGGTGGGGAAGGCAGCATGGACGGGAAGCGTTAACGCGAGCATCACGGACGATCCTGCGTAGTCATAGACCCCCGGCACGCCTATAAACTTCAGACACGAGGACCGGGAGACCTCGGGGACGTCTGCTAGAGCATTTTTGATTTAAGTGTATACATTCTGTGCGATAATGCCTCTGCCGGTAAAGGGGAGGCAAGGATGCAATCCTATTCACAAGATTTGCGG
>Ga0209039_10000712_pt1 | contig 32097 bp, 20 predicted proteins | sample BogFormECP12_OM1_FD_188238 | JGI IMG/M metagenome (GOLD analysis project Ga0209039, IMG submission 188238) | Bog forest soil microbial communities from Calvert Island, British Columbia, Canada - ECP12_OM1 (SPAdes) (version 2) | ecosystem: Environmental > Aquatic > Freshwater > Wetlands > Bog ... | reverse complement strand
GAGGCCTACTTCGGAAAAGATCTGCGGCAGTTGACCTTGCCGGAGTGCACTTTCCTGGCGGGACTCATCCGCGCGCCCAATTACTACTCCGCTTCCGACCGCCATCCGGAGCGCGCGGCCCAGGCGCGTGACCGCGTGCTCGCCCAGATGCTCGAAAACAAGTTCATCAACGAAGCCGATGTGCAGGACGCCAAACGTGTCCCCCTTAAAATCGTGCGCACCGCCGTGGCGGGGAACGAAGCGCCGTATTTCGTGGACATGGTCAAGGACCATCTCCTGGACAATTACTCCGAGCTGGACCTGCTCAGCCAGAACTATCGCGTCTACACCACTCTGGATCCGCAATTGCAGCGCGCCGCGGCCGCGGCGGTCGACATTGGCATGAAGAACGTGGATGCGCTGATCGCCAAGAAGTACGAGAAGGTGAAGAAGCCCAAGGGCAAAAACGCCCCCAGCGAGCCCGTGCCGCAAGCACAGGTGGCGCTTGTGGCCCTCGATCCTCGCACCGGAGAGATCAAGGCGCTAATCGGCGGGCGCGACTATGGCCAGAGCCAGTTAAACCACGCGCTGGCCCACCGCCAGCCGGGCTCGGTCTTCAAACCTTTTGTGTACGCGGCCGCCTTCAACAACGCCGTTGACGGTGCGCAGCCTGTGGTCACCCCCGCGACCACCGTGGATGATGAGCCCACCTTCTTCGAGTTCGACGGCCAGGAATACACTCCGAATAATTACGGCGAACGCTTCATGGGCAAAGTGACCGTACGGCAGGCGCTCACCAACTCCCTCAACGTCGCCACCGTGAAAGTGGCGGAACTGGTCGGCTACGGCCGCGTGGTGCAGATTGCCAGGCAGATGGGGCTTCCTTCCAATATCCGGCCCACACCCGCAGTAGCCCTGGGCGCTTACGAATTGACACCCGTGGAAGTGGCGGGGGCCTACACGGCCTTCGCGACCATGGGCACGCGCGCCGATCCGTTCTTCCTGAAAAGCATGGTCAGCGCGGGCGGCACTGCTCTGGAGAACTACTCTCCCACAAAGAAGCTGGTGTTGGATCCCAGGGTGACCTACCTCGTGGACAGCATTCTTCAGGATGTCCTAAACAAAGGCACGGGCGCGGCGGTGCGCGCCAGGGGCTTCACACTCCCCGCTGCCGGGAAAACGGGCACCTCGCGCGACGGCTGGTTTGCGGGCTTCACAAACAATCTGGTTTGCATCATCTGGATCGGCTTTGACGATAATCACGATCTCGGCTTGGCGGGCGGCGCATCCGCCGCGCCGATCTGGGCGGACTTCATGATTCGCGCCACTTCCATGCCTGCCTATCGTGACGTCAAGGATTTTGACAAGCCCGAAGGAGTGGATACCGTGGTCATCGATGCGGACACCCTGCAATTGGCCACGCCAAACTGCCCGGTGACGCGCGAGGAGGTTTACATCACCGGCTCCGCGCCCACACAACTCTGTGAAGTTCACTCTCCTCATGGGCCCGTATCGGCGGCGGGATCCTTCCTATCGCATCTTTTTGGCGGCGGCTCGCCTAAATCTCCGCAAACCCCGGGCGATCCAAACTCCACCGCGGAACAGCCGGACAGGAAAAGCGGGGCGCAAGACGGAACGCCACCCGCCACCGACACCAAGGCCACCGAGAAGAAAAAAGGCCCTTTGCAGAAAATTTTTGGTATCTTTGGGGGTAAGAAGAAGAAAGAGCCCGATAATCCTGTTCGGGACAAAGGAGATTCGCCATGATCAGGTATCTCTTGGCGATTCCAGGCGTTACTTTTTTGTTCTGTTCGCTTCTCTCCCCCTCGCGTGCTCAAACCACTCCAGACACTCCGTCCACCTCTTCCAGCGCCTCTGCTACGTCCGCTCAGCCTGCCCCACTTTCCACCGAAGATATGGCAAAACTCTATTTGGTCCGCAAAGAGTTTGCCGCCGCGGAAGTGCTCTTTCGCAAGCTGACCCAACAGCAGCCAAAGAATGCGGTCTACTGGAATGAACTGGGGATTGCTCTGCACAACCAGATGGAGTTGGACCCTGCGAAGAAGTGCTACGAAAAAGCGGCGAAGCTGGACTCTCACTATGCCGATCCCGTGAACAATATCGGCACCGTGTGGTACGAGCGGAAAAAATATTCCAAGGCCATCCGGGCTTACAAACGGGCTATCGGCATCAAGGATGATTTTGCCTCTTTCTACATGAACCTTGGATACGCTTACTTTGCCGACAAGAAGTACGAAGAATCCATCGCTTCCTTCCACAAGGTCTTGCAACTCGATCCGCAAGCGTTTGACCAGCCCAGTTCCCGGATGGGGACGGTCGTTCAAGATAGGTCCATCGACGCTGACCGCGGGCGCTTCTACTTTTTGCTCGCAAAATCCTTCGCCCAAGCCGGCAACTTGGAACGTTGCATCATCTATCTCCGCAAAGCCCGCGACGAAGGCTATAAGGACATGGACGCCGCGAAAACCGACCCAGCCTTTGCCGGAGTCTTGAAGGACCCTGCGATTCAGGAAATTCTCGAGCCCGCGCCGGCGCAAACCGCGCAGCCCTGAGCGAGTTCGCCTCCTAGGGATCGAGCACCGTTCGACACCATCTCGGCAACGCCCATAATTCCCGTCATTCCGAACGGAGTCCGCGAAGTGAGGAATCTCTCTTCTTATGTCTCGTTCGCTCGCACCACCTGTAGCACAGGGCATGTCCGCGCGACTCCCCCGCCCGCCGCTTTCTGCTTGAGCGCTTCCATCTTTTCTTTTCCGCTCTCTGATCAGAAATCCGGGCTAGAATACAGGCCAGATGAAGACGCCGCAGTCAGCATCCGGCCATCCCTCCTGGCTTGTTCTCGCCATCCTCTTTTTTTTCTCGGCGAGCGCCATCGCTGCCCAGCAGATCGCTCCCCTTTCTCATCCCGCTGCGCATTCCCTCCCACAGGAAGGCATCTACCTGGTATTCCCATTTGAGAATGTGGCCGCTCCGGCGCGCCTTGATTGGATTGGCGAGGGTCTGGAGGAATTGACGATCCAGCGTCTTTCTGCCGCGGGCCAGCAAGTTTATTCACACCGAGGCCGCCTGGACGACATGGACCGTTACGGTTTGCCGGCTTCGGCAAAACTGAGCCGGGCGACCATGCTGCACATCGCGCAGGATCTCGATGCGGATTTTGTGGTGTATGGCAATTTCACCTCCGATGGAAAAGACCTGACGGTGAACGCCCGGCTGCTGCGTGTGAGCCCGACGGCGCTCCTCCCAGTGGTCCACGAAAGCGGCGCCCTCGATTCGCTGATGGATTTGCATACGCGGCTGGTTTGGCGCCTGCTTGAAACGTGGGACGCAAAGTTTCCCGTAAGTCTTCCGGAGTTCGCCAAATTGCAGCAACCGCTGCAGCTGGCGGCCTTTGAGCAGTACATCCGCGGCTTGGTGGCGAATGACGATGAGGTGCGAGTGCACGATCTGAAGGAGGCAGCGCGCCTGGAACCCGACTGGCCCAATCCCGCGTTTGCCTTGGGGCAGTTCTATTTTCACCGGAATGACTGCTATTCCGCGTTACTGTGGCTCGGGAAAGTTCCTCCCACGCATGATCGCAGCGTGGAGGCGAATTTCTCCGCCGGGGTATGCCGCCTGCGCTTGGGCCAGCCGGAAAAAGCCGAACAAGTGTTTGCTGCGCTGCAGGAGGATTTGCGCCACAACCTGGTGAGCGGCGCTGACCTGCCGGAGATCCTCAACAATCTGGCCCTGGCACGCGCCCGGCTGGGTGATGTCGCCGCGGCGCAAACGGCGCTCATCCGTGCCGCCGACATCGATCCGGATGAAGACGATTATCCCTTCAACCTGGGATTACTGGTGCTGCGTGCGAAGGATTTGGCCGCCGCCGCAATTCACTTCCGCGAAGCCGTCCATCGCGAGCCGGACAATCCGGAAGATCGCGCCTTTCTGATCTACACCCTGGAAAAAGCCAAAAAGAAATCAGAGGCGGCCGAAGAGCGCGACGCTGCCCTGCAGGCTTTGGGATCGAATGGCTTGCCGGTGATCAAACTGGATGCGAAGAAGGATGCGCCCTCCAAGTACGAGCGGATCAGAACAGAATTGGATACAACCATGTTGCAGCTTGAATTGCGCGGGCCGGACTCTTTGCCTTCACCCAGCACGGAAGCAGCGCCCCCAACCGCTACGCCTGCCGCTCGCATCCGGCTCGGCCGGTTAGACCTGGCCGCGGGACGCCTGGACGCTGCGGAGAAGGAATTTCGCGCCGTGCTGCTGGCGGAACCCAACAACGCTCCGGCACATCAGGAAATCGCCGAAATCTGCCGGCGGAGAGGTAAACTGGAGGAAGCCATCCAGGAATTGCAGATGTCTCTGGCTGCGCGCGATTCGGCGGCAGTGCGCACCACACTGGCGCGCATCTACCTGGAGCAGAAAAAGCCGGATCTGGCGCGCGCGGAAGTGGAAAAGGCCGTGAAGCTCGCGCCCAATTACGCGGACGCAAAAGAATTACTCGAACGCTTGCAACAGAGCAAGCCCACGGGAGGCAAGAAATGATCGCTCGTGGCATGACGACTTTCGAACGGCTCGTGAACTGTATTCGCACCAGCAGGCGGGGTGATCTGGCAAGAGTTCTCTGCTCCGCCGCCGCAGCCATCCTGCCTTTACTATGCATCGTTGTACCCGCTACTTCGGCCGCGGACGACCATGGCGCGCCGCTGGTGCTGGAGCTGCAACTCAACGACATGGTCGAGCCGATTTTGGCCACCTACATTGATGAAGGACTGACGGACGCGGCGCGGCGCCACGCCTCGCTCGTCCTGATCAGCATGGACACGCCCGGCGGACTCAGCGATTCCATGACCGATATCATCCAGCACATTCTGGAATCCCCCGTGCCCGTGGTGGTGTACGTCTCGCCGGTGGGCGCGCGTGGCGCCTCGGCAGGCTTTTATATTTTGCTCTCGGCTGATGTGGCCGCCATGGCCCCGGGCACGCATACAGGGGCATCCACACCGATCTTGATGCCGGGTGGTTTCTCGGTTCCGATCGACGATGTTTTGCGCAAGAAAATCAACCAAGATGCCATGGCTTTCTTGCGCAGCTTCACGGAAAAGCGCGGCCGCAATCCGAAGCTCGCGGAAACCGCCGTGACGGATGCGCGCGCCTTCACCGAAAAAGAAGCGCTCGACGGCCACATGATTGACCTCATCGCCAATGACCGCGATGATCTCTTGAAACAATTGAACGGCCGGGAGATTACGCGCTTTGACGGCAAGACCCAGAAATTGTCCCTTCAGGGCTACACGGTGAGGGATTTTGAATTGTCCGCGCGGCAGAAATTCCTCTCTCGCATTGTCCAGCCGGACGTGTTCTTCGTTTTGCTTTTGGTCGGCGTACTCGGGCTGTACACGGAATTCAATCATCCCGGCATGGTCGCCCCCGGTGTCATCGGCGGGATTTGCGCGGTTCTGGCGCTCTACGCCATGCACCTGCTGCCGGTGAATTTTGCGGGAGTGCTGCTGATCTTGCTGGCACTGGCGCTGTTTATCCTCGAAGCGAAGCTCGCCAGCCACGGTGTCTTGCTCGCAGGAGGAATTGTGTCCATGTTTCTTGGTGCGTTGTTTCTGATCCGCTCGCCCCTCACGCCCGGCGGCGTGAGTGTGGGCGTGGCCCTGGCGGTGACTATTCCGTTCGCCTTCATTGCCGTATTTCTGATGCGGCTGGTGCTGAAGTCGCGGCGCTGGAAAGTTTCCACCGGCAAGGAGGAATTGCTCGGCGAAGAGGGCATCGTCACCACCGCGCTCCCCGCGGGCGGCGAAGGTATGGTCCGCATTCATGGCGAATTGTGGCGCGCGGTTTCGCCGGTAGCGATTGCCGATGGCAAGCCGGTTCGCATCGTGCGAATTGCTGGATTGAAATTGATTGTGGAACCGGTGGAAACGCCGGCCACCGCAAGCAAATAGAGTTCGATCAAGTTCAGGAGGCGGATATGTTTTTGCCCATAGTGGTAGTGGTCGGCATTCTTCTCATCTGGGTGTGGAATTGCTTGTACATCATTAAGGAGTGGGAGCGCGGTGTGGTTCTGCGACTTGGGCGGCTCTTGCCCGAGGCCAAGAGCGGGGGCCTCAAATGGGTGTTCCGGCCCATCGAAACCCTGTACCGCATCAATATGAGGCTGGAGACCCTTGACGTTCCCCCGCAGGACATCATCACGCGCGACAACGTATCGGTAAAGGTGAACGCGGTGTGCTATTTCCGCGTGGTGGATGCCAACCTGGCCATGTCACAAGTGCAGAATTATGCTTACGCAACTTCACAATTGGCGCAGACGACTTTGCGCAGCATCGTCGGCCAGTTCGAGCTCGACGAAATCCTTTCGCAGCGCGACAAAGTCAACGCCAAGTTGCAAATCATTCTGGACCAGGACACCGAGCCCTGGGGCATCAAGGTCAGCAAGGTCGAAGTGAAACAGGTGGACATTCCCGAGTCGATGCAGCGCGCCATTGCCAAGCAAGCCGAAGCTGAACGCGAGCGCCGCGCCAAGGTCATTCACGCACAGGGTGAGTTTGAAGCCTCGCAAAAGCTTGCCGATGCCGCCAAAGTTCTTGAGACGGAGCCCTCGGCCATCCAGTTGCGCTACCTGCAGACCCTTACCGAGATAGGTGTCGAAAAGAACACAACGATTGTTTTCCCACTTCCGATCGATATTATTAATAAGTGGACACAGTCGATCGGGGGGACATCGAAATAAATATGACTTCTGGGGGAAGGCGCGGAGCAGGCGAGCGTGTGCTCGAAAGCAAGCACGTCATTGGGCTGTTTCTGCTGATGTTGCTTTTTTCGGGAGTGTTTTTCACGCTCGGCTACGTCATGGGACGTAACCAGTACGACGGCCAGGTGAGTGCGGCCATCACAAACTCTCGCACACCGGATCATGGGCCCGTGGCGCCCGCGAAGCCGGAGCCTGCGCCGAAGCAGATCACGGAAACTCCCACGGCACCGACCGATTCCGACCCCGCGACGTCCGGGAGCAATAATTCCGACTGGGAATTTTACGGCAGCAGCAAACCGTCCAAGGGCGAGCCGCATCTGGAGTCCAGGTCGAAAGCGCCTGCAACACCACCGGCGCCGAGGATGGTAAGCGCAAAAGCCAAAGCCGAGCCGGTGGCGTCCGCGCCGCTCGCCGCTAAGACCAGCAAGCCCGTAGCAAACGCGCCGCTCATTCCGAATGGCGCCCTGGTCCTGCAGGTGGCGGCGCTGACCAGGCAGGACGACGCACTCTCCATTGCCAGCAGCTTGCAAAAAAAACATTTCGCGGCCTACGTGCAAACGCCGCAAAAAGACAAGTTCTACCGCGTGCAAGTCGGCCCTCTGAAAGACAAAAAGGCCGCTGAGGCCGAGAAGAAACGCCTGGAGGGCGAAGGCTTCAAGGCATTCTACGTAAACCGCTGATGTCTTCCCAGGCTTGGCATACCTACCTGCGCCCTCATCGCTCGCCCGAAACTCCCGCCGCCATGCGGCTGGTCTTGGCGATTCTGAGCGGCGCCATCCTGTCGTTGTCCTATCGTGGCAGCTTTTCCAGTTTGTATTCCTGGGTGTGCCTGGCGCTCTTGCTCGCCTGCATCCTCGGCTCGCGCGGCTGGGTGGCTTTCTCCTGCGGATTCCTGCATGGACTGGTTTTCTGTCTTACTTGTGTGCCGTGGATCGCGGAAGTGCTCGCGGTTCACGGAGGCATGCCCATGTCCGCGGGCTGGGGCGTGCTCTTTCTAATCGCCTCGATATGGGGCGCGATCATCGGGCTGTTCGCGCTGGTGGTGCAGAGATTGTCTAAGCGCAGCGTGCCCTTGGCGCTTGCTGGCGCCCCGTTCCTCTGGATTTCGACGGAAGTCGCCCGCGCGTATTTGCCGGAAATCAGCTTTCCCTGGGCCTTGCTGGGGTATCCCGCGGCAGGCAATCCGGCGCTGGTGCAGTTGACGACTCTCACCGGAATCTACGGCGTATCCTTTTTGGTGGCGGCGTTCAACGCGCTTCTGGTGTGGAGCGGTTCCGCCCGCACTCTGGGAAATACCAAGCGGCGATGGGGGATAGTCGCGGGTGTAACTGCTGCGCTGCTTATGGTCGCGTGGATTGGGCCGCGATTTGTCCCGAAAACCGAAGCGCATCATGTGGCGCGCGTGGTCCAGCCGAATTTTCCGGAAAACGTGGAATATGCGGGCGATTGGTACGCCGATCACAAGGCGGACATGGCGGATCTCGAGCGGCTCAGCCTGCGCCCTTCGTCTGCGGGACAACCGCCCGATCTCCTGATCTGGCCGGAAGCCCCGGCGCCGTTTTCCTTTAGCGATCCGCACTTCGGCCCGTTCATCTCGCATCTCGCCCAGCAGTTTCATCATCCCGTGCTGGTAGGCATCATCGAGTGGAAACCCGGCACGGAAATCGTGCATGGCATTCCGCTCAATACGCTCGTTCCCTACAACAGCGCCGCGATGTTGAACGAATGGGGCCAGCGCACCTTTTCCTACGACAAGATGCACCTCGTGCCCTTCGGCGAATATGAGCCGTTTCCGTTGATCCACCACGTGGTTACCAGCGTCTCCCAGGAAGTGGGCGGCTTCCGGAAAGGGAAGGAACGCGCGGTCGGCAAATTCTCGAATGGCAATACTTTTTCAGTGTTCATCTGCTACGAAGCAATTTATCCCGGCGAAGTGCGGGAATTTGCGGCGCGCGGCGCGCAGTTGCTGATCAATATCTCGAATGATGGCTGGTTCGGCACATCGCAGGCCGCGGAGCAGCATTTGCGCATGGCCCGCGTGCGCGCGGTGGAAAACCGCCGCTGGCTGGTGCGCGACACGAACAGCGGCATATCCGCTTCGGTGGATCCTTACGGCAACATGATTCGCGTCATGAAGCGCGATACCCGCGATTCCGCCGATCTTCCCTACGATTTCCGCACGGACATGACGCTTTATTCGCGGTGGGGCGACTGGTTCGCCTGGATGTGCGTCGTCGTTTCCGTTATTCTGGTACTCCTGAGTTTGAGAAAGGTGAAGTGAGCCCCCGCGCGGGGGCTTCGCGAAAACGGCATGATACTGGAAGATCTGCAGCATCAGTACGAAGGATTGCAGCAGCGCATCTCTCTTGTGCGGAGTTATCTTTGACGCGCCCCAGCAGCGCGCGCGGCTGAAAGTCCTCGAAGAGCGCATCGCCGCACCCGATTTCTGGAACAATCAAGAAGAAGCGCAAAATGTATTGCGCCAGCGCAAGCTTGCCGACGATCAGATTAACGCCGACGATAAGCTCGGCAAGCTTGACGGCGACATCGAGACCTACATCGAGCTCGCGCAAGCCGAAAACAACGCCGAGCAGCGGGAAGAGCTGCTGAATGAGTTGAGCCGCGAACTGAACGCCGCGGACTCGTATATCAGCGAACTCGAAACGCAAACCCTCCTTTCCGGCGAAAACGATCACCTCAACGCCATCATGACCATCAAGCCCGGCGCCGGCGGTACGGAGTCGCAGGACTGGGCTTCCATTCTGCTGCGCATGTACTTGCGCTGGGCGGAAAGAAAGGGCATCAGCGCCAACCTTCTGGACGAAACGCCTGGTGAAGAAGCGGGCATCAAGAGCGCCACAATTCAATTCAGCGGAGAGAATGCCTACGGTTTGCTGGCCGGCGAAACCGGCGTGCACCGCCTGGTGCGTATTTCGCCTTTCGATCAGGCGGCGCGGCGCCACACTTCGTTTGCCTCGGTCTTCGTCATTCCTGAAGTGGATGACCGCATCGAAGTGAACATCAATCCGGAAGACATAAAGCTCGATACGTTTCGTTCCGGCGGGAAGGGCGGGCAAAACGTCAACAAGGTGGAAACCGCCGTGCGTTTGACGCATCTTCCCACCGGCGTTGTCGTTGCCTGCCAGATGGGCCGCAGCCAGCACAAGAACCGCGAGATGGCCATGAAGATGTTGCGCTCGAAGCTCTACGATCTGGAGATGCAGAAGCGCCGCGACGAAACCGACCGCCTGGACGAATCCAAGCTGGACATCTCCTTTGGCAGCCAGATCCGCTCGTATGTCATGCAGCCCTACCGCATGATTAAGGACCACCGCACCAAATTCAGCGTCGGCGATGTGGATCGCGTCCTCGATGGCGACATTGACCCCTTCATCCGCTCCTACTTAATGGCCAAGCGCACCAAGGGCAAGCTCACCGTCGAAGCCGACGACGACCTCGACGCCGCGTAAGCCACTTAAAGTTCTCAGCTTTAAGTTATAAGTTGTAAGTTTAAATCGAAAACATGAGCAAGCGCGGACCCACGCTTTGAGGCGGAAGGAAAATGGTAAGATACCACCAACTTTGACGACCTGATGCGTGCCATCGTCAAGGCGAAGCTGGAAAAGAAAAAGAAGCCCGCCATAAGGCAACGAACACGTATGGCTCTACTCGCTGAAGAAATTGTTGAGGAGTGGTTGAACCGCGATGGCTGGTTCACGATTCGTGGCATCAAGATAGGCGTCGATGAAATCGACATCTTGGCGATAAAGCCCACGGCGAACGGAATCCAGTGTCGCCACTTGGAAGTTCAGGCTTCGTTCAATCCGGTTAGTTACTTGACAAAAGTTCCAAAGGAGAAGCGTCAACCGGGGCAAGGGGCAGGCAGCGCAAAGCATCGTTCAGAAGAAGAACTCCGGACATCTGTTTCGGAATGGGTGCGGAAGAAATACGATCATCCCAAAAAAGTCAAACAACGTAACGCGCTCTTTGATGGTAGCTGGACTCGTGAGTTTGTGGTTCACAACTGCAAGTTTCCTGAAGAATTGGATTTGATCCGCAAAGCAGGAATTACAGTCCACAATTTGCGCGAAGTCATCGACAGTTTCAAGCGAGACGACACGGTTGTTTCAAAAGCAGCGGGTGCAGACTTCGTTGAATTGGTCACTGGTTTTGCTACAAAACCCGAGAGAGAGCCGCCGCCGGGCTATTTGCGGACGCGCGGAATCAGCTCGAACGAGTCGAGAAAACGCGCCTTATCGGCGTAGTTGCTGCCGAGGGGCCAAGCCACCAGCACTTGGTAGAGCGTGTCACCCACCATGTAGAGGCGGGCGGAAAAGTGCGCCGAGTCGCTCTCGGACTCAAACTGGATGCCGTGGTAGATGCCGAGGGTGATCTTGTTCTCGCTGATGAGGTGGGAGTTGGAGTTTGCCAGGGCGCCTTGCTTGGCACCTTGCAGCAGCGTGTCCGGATCCGTGCCCGTGACCTTTCCCCCGTAATCGCAAACTCCGATGAAGAGCGCCCCCGAGGAAAGCTGCACGAGGTAGGAGCGCAATTCAAAGGAGCCCGCTTGGGTGGGTACATCCCGCTTCTGCAGTTGGGGAGCAGACGGGAAGGAGGCGTGGAATCCATCGGAAGGATAGCTGTACGAATTCCATTCCTGCGCCTGCGCGCTGAGCGCGACGGCAAGGCACAGCAGAGCCACACCTACGAAAAAGCGACGTTGCAGAACATTTCGCACCGCATGCATCATCACAATCCCCCCGTCTTCAGCTCCGGATGGTCCGGCGGGTCTCTCAAGCAAACCTATCCACTGGACGCGCGGACCCAAATGGTACGGCCGTTTTCCGGTAGCCCAAGAGTTAACCGCGTACACAACCGAGAGGCATGCTGGGAGCTCTAGACGCCGCGATCAGGCGAACATGGGGCGCAGCAATGCTGCGCCCCTACGATGAAATGCTGGGAGCACTTGTTTGATGCGCGGTGAACGAGTAAAACTGGCTTCAGTGGCGCGATGAGCGAAGAAGCGCAACACCTGGTGCTGAGGGGCGAGAAGGGCGTGCCGGTTAAGGCGTGGGTGAAGGGTGTGCCTTTGGAGGAGCAGGCCAAGCAGCAACTCTTGAACGTGGCGCAACTGCCATTTGTGTTCAAGTGGGTGGCGGCGATGCCCGATGTGCACTGGGGCATTGGCGCGACCGTGGGCAGCGTGATCCCGACCAAAGGCGCCATCATTCCGGCGGCGGTGGGCGTGGACATTGGCTGCGGCATGATGGCCGTGCAAACCGATTTGAACGCGCGGGACTTGCCGGACAATCTCCACGCCATGCGCACCGCCATCGAGCAGGCCGTGCCGCACGGGCGCACGAATCATGGCGGCAAGGGCGACGCAGGCGCGTGGCAAGCCATTCCGGAGCGCAACCTAGAGGCGTGGGGCGCCAACCTGAAGGACCGCTACGAAGAAATTCTGCAGAAGCACCCGAAACTTGATCGCGGCAATCATTCCAATCATCTGGGAACGTTGGGCACGGGGAATCACTTCATCGAGGTGTGCCTGGACGAAGCGGAAATCGTGTGGTTCATGCTGCACAGCGGCTCGCGCGGGGTGGGCAACCGCATGGGCAGCTACTTCATTGAACTGGCGAAGAAGGACATGCAAAAGTTTTATTTGAGCTTGCCGGACAAGGACCTGGCGTACTTTCCCGAGCACACCGAGCATTTCGGCGATTACGTGGAAGCGGTGGAATGGGCGCAGGACTTTGCGCGTACCAACCGCGACCTGATGATGCAGCAAATTATTGACGCGGTGCGCGAATCCGGTGAAGTGCGGCCGTTCACCGCGCACGTGCAGGCGATCAATTGCCATCATAACTATGTGGCGCGGGAGCGGCACTACGGGCAGAACGTTTTTGTCACCCGCAAAGGGGCGGTGCGCGCCCAGGTGGGAGACATGGGAATCATTCCGGGGAGCATGGGAACGCGGTCGTACATTGTGCGCGGGAAGGGCAATCCGGAAAGTTTCATGAGCTGCAGCCATGGCGCGGGGCGCGCGATGTCCCGCGGCGAGGCCAAGCGGCGCTTCACCGTGGAAGACCACCGGCGCATGACCGAAGGCGTGGAGTGCCGCAAGGATGCGGACGTGATTGACGAAACGCCCGCGGCGTACAAGTCCATTGATGCGGTGATGGCGGCGCAGACGGATCTGGTGGAAGTGGTGCACACGCTGCGGCAAGTAGTCTGCGTGAAGGGATAGCACATTTGGATGGGCGCATGCATGATAGGGGGAAAGACTCCGCCCCACGAAGAGTCAACACCCGCACGCCTAGAGTTCAGGTGCGTCCTGGGAACAAAAATCGCTGCGATGGGGTCTATCTAATGGATAACATGAGTCGACGTTCTCAGATACGCCGTCTTCTTTGGTACTTGGCACCTGCGGTCATGGGTCTCCTGATCATCGTGTTCGGAACACTCCGGATCCAACAGTGGGTACTGCGGCATAGAGCGGAGCGACTGCTGGCCGATATTCAACAGATAGAACTGCGCAAGACTAGCTTTGAGGATGCGCAAAAGCTATTTGGCCGCTGGAGCAAGTGGGGCCACTACGAAGGCGAATGCACGAGACGGCATTGCCTGTTCTCGATTGTGCTCAGAGATTTTTTGGATGGTCACCCGAGTTTATTCAAACGGGCGTCGCTCAACTTCCTTTATTCGTCACTAGGCGGCAGGCCCACCGAAGTGTATGCCGGCGTCACGGTCATAGACGGCGCCGTCTGGGAGAAGTGGTTCGGGTTCGGCACCAGCTCAAGGGGTTTTATACAAGCAGACGCGGAGGTCTCAACCGCCTCTTGGCTTCCAGCTATGGACGAACGATTCGCTCTCCATCCCAATCACGCCCTCGTACCATTAGACGTGGCGCCTTGCGTGTGGATCAGGGCGAACTTCACGCCATATGAAGACCCGGCAGAGGTTCGTCGCCTGATGGGATTTAACCTATCTGATTTGACGCATTGGGGCTTTGCCCGCGAGAAGGATGACGTAATGCCCGCCGCTTGTGATGAGGCGAGGAAAGAGCAACCTCTCGTCGTGGCGCCAGATGCCCGGTCTGACTTGCCTCGACATGAGTCCCTGGAGTACCTTGCGCGCGACGCCGGACGGGTTGCTGTCGTTAAGATAATCAGTAAGCCTAGTCAAAGTGGCGACCCTTGGGACCCCTGGAAACTCGAGACACGGTTGGAAGAGCCATTGAAGCGCTATTCCCCACGGGACGTGGGGACGGTTCAGGAACTTCATCTGCGCTGTAGCGATCTCAACTGGGTGCCCGATACTCGGGTCGGAGAACGCGTCCTGATATTCACCGATTGGGACCCCGAGTCGGACACCATCACGTGCGGAGGGATCGCACCGTTCACAGAGGAAAACCTGGCTGCCACTCGCCGCGGTATAGCGCAAGATTACAAAGCGGTTTTCGGCGAACCGAAACGCTGAACCTCTCCGCCGGCGACTTACGTGCACACGCTGGACGGGCGGGTGGCCGACAGATTAGTGGTCGAGAGGATTCTGGCCGCTGGGTGCCGAATCCTCGCGGCCTTTGACGTTTCTGAGTTTGGGGTTTCACACAACTGCGCCCAAGTGCCGCTGAATGCGGGAAACAAGCCGTTCGCTGCAGTGCTAAGCCATGGAGAATCAGTGCGTTGATTCCTGGGCGGAGGAATGGTAGCCTTTTACCGCGGAAGTCTGCTTCCCCGCGGGGTAGGCGGGATGTAGGGGTGTGTCATGCCCGTCGCTTCCCAGAAGACCAGTCGATAGGAGAGATGTTTTGAGCGAATCCAACAGGAATTTTCTGTTTACCTCGGAGTCGGTGACGGAAGGCCACCCGGACAAAATTGCCGACCAGATTTCTGACGCGGTGCTGGATGAAGTGATGCGCCAGGACCCCAAGGGTCGCGTAGCGTGCGAGACGCTGGTCACCACGGGTTTAGTGGTCGTCGCGGGAGAAATTACCACTTCCGCACACGTGGATTACGACGAACTGATTCGCAAGACCGTCGAACAGGTCGGCTACGACAACGCGCTCTTCGGTTTTGACGCCAACACCTGCGCGGTGATGTGCACGATCAAGCGCCAGTCTCCGGACATCGCCATGGGCGTGGACACCGGGGGCGCCGGCGATCAAGGCCTCATGTTCGGCTTTGCCTGCGATGAAACCGAAGAATTGATGCCCATGCCCATCCAATTGGCCCACCGCTTGACGCAACGCCTCGCCGAAGTCCGCAAGAGCAAAAAAGTTGATTTCCTCCGGCCCGATGGAAAATCCCAAGTTACCGTGGAATACCGCGACGGTAAGCCCTTCCGCGTGGATTGCGTGGTGATTTCCACGCAGCATAGCGACACCGTTCCGAACGAGGACCTGCGCCACGCCGTCATGGAGTACGTGATCAGGCCCATCATTCCCGCGCACATGCTGGACGCAAAAACCAAATATCACATCAACCCCACCGGGCGCTTTGTCATTGGCGGGCCGATGGGTGATGCGGGCCTCACCGGGCGCAAAATCATCGTGGACACTTATGGCGGTTACAGCCGGCACGGTGGCGGCGCGTTTTCCGGCAAGGATCCGTCGAAAGTGGACCGCTCGGCGTCTTACATGGCGCGCTATATCGCCAAAAATATCGTCGCGGCGGGTCTCGCGAGCCGCGCTGAAGTGCAATTGGCTTACGCCATCGGCGTTGCCGAACCCGTCTCGGTCATGGCGGACACCTTCGGCACCGCCGCCATCCCCGACGAAAAGATTACCGCGCTCGTGCGCGAGCATTTCCCGCTCACGCCCAAAGCCATCATTGAGGCGTTGGACCTGCGCAGGCCCATTTATAAGCCGACTGCGGCTTACGGGCATTTTGGCCGCACCGGCCCCGGTTTTACCTGGGAGCGCACCGACCGCGCCGACGCGCTGCGTAAGGCTGCCGGACTCGGAGCACTTGCCGAGGTCGCGGCACGGCGTTAAGCGCAGCGGCCCGCGTGGACGTGCGGTGGATGTTGCGGCCGAAGTTTTTCTTTTCTCGCGAGTGTGTCCCGTTTGTTGATGTGAAGTCCTTAATGCAGAATTGCCCCTGGTTCGCGAATTCTATCTCTTGAGGAGTGTACGAATGGCCACGGCTGAACTGAAAAAAGGCGATGTGAAGGATATCGGGCTTGCCGATGCGGGCAAGCGCAAGATCGAATGGGCGGGGCAGCAGATGCCCGTGCTGGAGTCCATCCGCAAGCGATTCGCCAAGGAGCAGCCGCTGAAAGGGCTGCGGGTTTCCGCTTGTCTGCACGTGACCAGCGAGACCGCGAACCTGATGATTGCTTTGCGTGACGCCGGCGCGGACATCGTGCTCTGCGCTTCCAATCCGCTTTCGACGCAGGATGAAGTGGCGGCATCGTTGAACCGCGACTTCCACATTCCCACCTACGCCATCAAGGGCGAGGACAACAACACCTATTACGAACATTTGAACGCGGCGCTGGAGCACAAACCGCAATTCACTATGGACGACGGCTGCGACCTGGTGACCATGCTGTTGACCAAGCGGAAAGACCTGGTGCCTAACCTGATCGCCGGCACTGAGGAGACCACCACTGGCGTGATTCGTTTGCGCGCCATGGCCAAGGACGGCACGCTGAAGTATCCGATCATCGCCGTGAACGACGCCATGACCAAGCATTTCTTTGACAACCGCTATGGCACCGGACAGTCCACGCTGGATGGCGTGATCCGCGCGACCAACGTGTTGCTGGCGGGCCTGAAAGTGGTTATCGCCGGCTACGGTTGGTGCGGACGCGGCGCTGCCATGCGTGCCAAGGGGCTCGGCTCCGACGTCATCATCACGGAAATCGATCCCGTGAAGGGCATTGAAGCGGTGATGGACGGATTCCGCGTGATGCCGATGGCGGAGGCGGCCAAGCAAGGCGACGTTTTCATCACCGTCACGGGCAACAAGAACGTGATTCGCCGCGAACACTTTGAAGTGATGAAGAGCGGCGCGATCGTCTGCAATTCCGGCCACTTCAACGTGGAAATCGAGATTCCCGCGCTGGAAGCGTTGGCCACCGGCAAGAAGGAAGTGCGTCCCATGGTGGAAGAATTCCTCATGAAAGACGGCCGCAAGATTTATCTGATTGCCGAAGGACGCCTAGTGAACCTGGCCGCGGCCGAAGGACATCCTGCTTCCGTGATGGACATGAGCTTTGCGAACCAGGCGCTTTCCGCGGAATACCTGGTGAAGCATCACAAAGAGATGAAGCCGCAGGTGTACGTTGTGCCGGAGCACCTGGACCGCGAAATCGCCAAGATGAAACTGGACTCTCTCGGACATCACCTGGACAAGCTGACGGCGGAGCAGGAACAGTATCTCGCTTCGTGGCAGGAAGGCACCTGATCCGGCACGGCTGCGCGAAACGTTTGTGAACTCGAAGGGGCGCGGGAATTCTGCGCCCCTCCTTTTTGGTGAACATGATGTGGGAGTTTTGCGGACATTCCCTGGAGGTGGCGCGGCTGCGCGGCGCGACGTATGCCGACGTGCGCGTGATGCACATGCGGCAGCGCGACCTCACAACAAAAAATGGACAAGTGGGAACGCTCGGACAGAGTGAATCGATTGGCCTGGGAATCCGGGTAATCGCCCAGGGCGCGTGGGGATTTGCCTCCACGGATGTGCTAACACTGGAAGGCGTGGCGGCTTGTGCCGCGCAGGCCGTGGCGATTGCCAAGGCTTCGGCGCTGGCAAAGAAGAAGGATGTGCAGTTGGCGCACGAAGCGGCCTACGTGGATAGCTGGCAGAGCCCGTTCGTGAAGGACCCTTTCGAGATTCCGCTGGAAACGCAATTGGATCTGCTCCTGGCGGCGGATGAGGCCATGCGGCGGGTGAAGGGCGTCACGCTGACGGAAACGGATATGCAGTTCAGGAAGAACGATACATGGTTCGCCTCGAGCGAGGGATCGAAGATTCACCAACGCCGCGTGATTTCGGGCTGCGGAATCGTGGCCATGTGCTTCCAGGGTGATGCCATTCAGAAGCGCTCGTATCCCAACAGCTTTGGCGGACAGCACGTTCTGGGCGGGTACGAATTGGTCGAATCGCTGGATTTATTGAAGCACGCGCCACGGGTTGGCGAGCAGGCGGTTGCCTTACACGCCGCGGTGCAGTGCCCGGAACGCACGGGCACGCTGATCCTGGGGGGCAGCCAGCTTGGCTTGCAGATTCACGAGTCCATCGGCCACCCCATTGAACTGGATCGCGTGTTGGGCCAGGAAGCGAATTTTGCCGGCACGAGTTTTCTGACGCTCGATCAGTTACATCACCTGCGTTATGCCTCGCCGATTGTAAACGTGGTGGCGGATGCGCGCATCGCGCACGGGCCGGGGCTGGGCGCATTTGCGTATGACGACGAAGGCGTGCCGGCGCAGCGCATTGACATCATCAAGGCCGGCGAGTTTTGCGGATATCTTTCGAGCCGGGAGACGGCGCCTCTGATCGGCCTCGATCGCTCCGGCGGCACCGTGCGCACCGAGGGTTGGAACCGGCTGCCCATGATCCGCATGACGAATGTGAGCGTTTTAGCGGGGCCGTGGACATTGGAGAATCTAATCGCCGATACGGACGAGGGCATTCTCATGGAGACCAACAGGTCGTGGTCCATTGATGACCGGCGCTACCAATTCCAGTTTTCCACGGAAATCGCCTGGGAGATCCAGGGCGGAAAGAAAACGCGCATGCTGAAGAATCCCAGCTACAGCGGAATCACCACGGAATTCTGGAATTCGTGCGACGCCATCTGCAACGATGACCACTGGCTGCTGTGGGGCACGCCGAACTGCGGCAAAGGCCAGCCAATGCAAACGATGGGCACGGGCCACGGAGCCTCGCCGGCACGATTCCGGAATGTGAAAATCGGCACGGCCTTTTCAGAGGAATGAGCGCAGGGAACACGATGCGGGGAGCAGCGACTATACGAGCCAAGACGGGCAGCGAAACACTTCGCGACGTGCGGGAATTGCGCGCCATCGCGGCCACGGTTTTGCGTTTGGCGAAGCTGTGCGGCGTGAAGGAAACGGAAGTACACGTCGAAGAGGTAGTAGACGCGCTCACTCGTTTTGCCAATAACGCGATTCACCAGAACGTTGCGGAGCACGGCTTGACGGTCTCGATTCGCACCGTGGTGGACGGGCGGACCGCTCGTGTGACGACCAATCGCGTGGACGAAGACGCGTTGCGCGCGGCACTGGAAAATTCGTTGGCCTTGGCGGCGAGCCAGCCAAAAGATCCGCATCTGCTTCCCCTGCCCGCCAAACAGAAGTATCGCGCGGTGCAGCGGTTCATCCCCGCCACGGCGAAGCTGACGGCAGAAGCGCGCGCGCGTGCGGTCAAGCGGGCGTGCGAACTGGCGGAGCGGCGCGGCCAGGTGGCAGCGGGAATTTTCGAGAGCGGGCAGAGCCAAACGGTTCTGAGCAACTCGCGCGGCCTGTTCGCGGCGTACCGGCAGACGCAAGCGGAGTTTTCGGTGACCATGCAGCACGGTGGCGCGGCGAGTTGGGCGAAAACCAACGCAGCCGATGTGCGCGCGATCGACCCCATTGCTCTGGCCAAGACGGCCAGCGAAAAGGCGGAACGCGCGCAGAATCCCGTGGAGCTGGACCCCGGGCGATATACGGTGATCTTGGAACCCGCGGCCCTACTCGACCTCGCGGGCTATCTTTTTTATGACTTCGCGGCGACGGCAGTCGAAGACAAGCGCTCGTGCTTTTCCGGGCGCATGGGCAAGACACTCTTTGGCAAAAACATCACCGTCACGGACGACGTCTATCATCCGGAGCAGTTGGGCCCGCCTTTTGACGGGGAGGGGCTCCCGCGGCAACACGTGGTGTTGGTGGACAAAGGCGTGCTATGCAACCTGGTGTACTCGCGGCGCTCGGCGAAGACCGCGCGCACCAGGCCCACGGGTCATGGTTTCGCCTTGCCCAACGAATATGGGGAAGCGCCGATGAATCTGGTAATCGGCGGCGGGAATTCCTCGCTCGAGGAGATGGTGCGCTCCACGGAACGAGGGCTGCTGGTGACGCGGCTGTGGTATATCCGCGAAGTGGACCCCTACGAAAAGATCATGACGGGGATGACGCGGGACGGTTTGTATCTGGTGGAGAAAGGCCAAATTGGCCGGGCCGCGCGGAATTTTCGATTCAATCAATCGATTTTAGAGATGCTTGCGAATGTGGAGTTGCTGGGAGCGGCGCACCGCGCCAGCGGCGAAGAATCCATGGAAATGGTCGTTCCGCCCATGAAAATCCGGGGATTTCAATTCAGCGAAGTCACTAAGTTCTAAGCAATTAGCCACCGGAGGCGGCGGCAGAAATCCGATACATTCCAGAAAAATTCTGCATTGTACATTCCCGACCGTGGACATTATTAGACTAATATGTGTAGTCGCCCCGCGCAGAGGCCCAGTTGGCGCCAGCCAAACTGGGGTCACCCGGACCACGACGCTTGTGGTACTGGATTCATTGCGCGTTTAAGCGGCCCTCCCACCCACGAAGTTCTCCAACAGGCATTGCAGGCGCTGGAACGGTTGTCGCACCGCGGCGGCGTTGACGCCGATGGCGCGAGCGGCGATGGCGCGGGTCTTTTGACCAGCTTGCCGGCGGCTTTTTTCCGGGCGCGCGCGGCAGAGCAGAATATCCAGCTTGGCGAAAAGTTTGGCGTGGGCATGCTTTTCGTGCCCGCGGCGCGCGTAGCCGATGCGCGCGCGGCGATGGAAGAGGCCATCGGGCGCGGGAAAATGCGGCTGGCGGGTTGGAGGCGCGTGCCCATAAATTCAAACGCTCTGGGCCAGCGCGCGTTTGAGAGCATGCCGGACATTTGGCAATTTTTCATTGAAGCGATCCTGACGAAAAACGGGACACCGAACGCCGCGGCGAAATTCGAGCGCAGCCTGGCCTTGCTGCGGAAACGCGCGGAAGCTTGCTTGCCGGAGAAGTGTTACCTGTGCTCGCTCTCTTCAAGGACGGTGGTGTACAAGGGCTTGCTGACGCCCTGGCAGTTTCCGCAATTTTACGAGGATCTGCGGAGCGCGGAGTTTGTGGCGCGGTTCGCTATATTCCACCAAAGATATTCGACGAACACGCAACCTTCCTGGCAACTGGCGCAGCCGTTCCGGTATGTGGCCCACAACGGCGAAATCAATACGGTGGTGAGCAACCGGCGCTGGCTGCGCGCGAAAGAGCGCGAAATCCGCAAGCACATCGGCGTGGGGAAATGGTTCCGCTTGCTGGAAGAAAACGTCAGCGATTCGGCGAGTTTTGACAACGCGCTGGAATTGAAGTTATTGGAAGGGAAGAGCGTGGAATCGGCGATGCTCTCGCTGGTGCCTCCCGCTTTCATGCACGATCCTTTTCTTTCGTCGGAAGTGCGCGCGGCGCTGGAAACTTTATCGCACGAAGGCGCGCCGTGGGATGGCCCGGCGGCCATGGTCTTCAGCGATGGAGTTTCCGTGGGCGTGAAGCTGGATCGCAATGGATTGCGGCCCATGCGTTACACGGTGACGCACGACGGCTTGGTGATTGCCGGCTCGGAGACGGGGCTGGTTGATCTGGAAGAATCGCGCGTGGCGGAGCGCCACCGCCTGGGACCGGGCGAGATGATCCTGGCGAATCCACAGGCCGGCGTGCTGCTGCGCTGGAGAGAACTGCTGAAGAGTGTGACGTCGCAAGTGCCGCGCAGAGTGGTGAGCCACACGCGCCTGTTGAAGCTGGAATCGCGGGCCGCGCGTGTGGCTGTGGCCGAGCCAAAGCGCGTCGCTGGTGCCGCGGGATGGAGCGACGACCAGTACAAAATATTATTCCGCCCGCTGTTGACCGGCAAGGAAGCCGATTGGAGCATGGGCGATGACGCGCCGCCGGCTTTTCTTTCCACGCTGCCGCGGCCGCTCTGGGATTATTGCAAGCAGCGGTTCGCGCAAGTGACGAATCCGCCGATTGATCCGCTGCGCGAAGCTCACGTAATGTCGCTGGAGGTGCCGCTGGGGCACGGGCAATTCTTACTGGGACCGATTCTAAGCGCCGGAGAGTTGTCGGCGTTGTGCGAGATGCTGGCACCCGCGCGAAACCTGGATTTCAGTTTTCCTGCCGCACAAGGAGTTCCGGGTGCGCGTCGTTGTTTGACTCAGTGCATTTCTACCCCTCTGAGTAACGGCGAACGCCCGGGGCTCCTCCTCCTTTCCGATCGTGGCGTGGGACGCGATCGCGCGGCGTTGCCGGCACTGCTTGCTGTGGCGCGCGCGTGGAAAAATCTTGTGGCGCAGGGTCTGGCGGACATGCCGGTGGTGGTGGAAACCGCGCAAGTTTATGACACGCATCATGTCGCGATGCTGCTGGCTGCGGGCGCCAGCGCGGTCGTGCCGTATCTGGCGGAAGAATTTGCGGAGCACGAGGAAGCGGGCGGTTTCGAGAAGGTGCGCAAAGCGATGTATGGAGGATTGCGCAAAGTGCTGGCGCGCATGGGGATATCGACGGTGGCGAGTTACCGCAACAGCCATCTGTTTGAAGTGCTGGGCCTGGATGAAGACATCTGCCGAGACTACTTTGAAGATGCGGGATTTTATCCTGGGACAAAGACGCTGGAATTGCTGCTGCAGGACTATTTGAAAATGCACGCGGCTGCTTTCGGCGGGGCGTCGGAGGATATGGCGGACTTCGGGCTCTACCGTTATCGCAAGGGCGCCGAGTTGCACGCCAATTCGCCCGAGTTTATACGCCGCATGCACGCACATGTGAAGCAGCCGGATGCTGAGCATTACAGCGCGCTGGAAGAAGTGCGCAAGGCGGCAGGCACCACCTTCCTCCGCGATTTGCTGGAGATGCTGCCGGAACAGGCGGTGGCGCTCGAGGAAGTGGAATCGCTCGAATCCATCTTGAAGCGTTTCAGCACGCAGGCGATGTCCCTCGGCTCGCTCAGCCCGGAAGCGCACAGAACGCTTTCCATCGCCATGAATCAACTCGGCGGGCGCAGCAATACCGGCGAGGGCGGGGAAGATCCCGACACTTACGAGTTGCAGGGCGCCTCGTGCAAGGTGAAGCAGGTGGCCTCGGGGCGCTTCGGCGTGACCAGCGAATATCTGGTGCGCGCCGAAGAACTGGAAATCAAGATGGCCCAGGGCTCGAAACCCGGCGAAGGCGGCCAGTTGCCCGCGAAGAAAGTGACCGAGTACATTGCGCGCATCCGCCACGCGACGCCCGGCACGCCGCTGATTTCACCGCCGCCGCATCACGACATTTACAGCATCGAGGACCTGGCGCAACTGATTCATGATTTGCGCGCCGTGAACCCGCAAGCGCGCATCGGCGTGAAGCTGGTCTCTGGCACGGGAATTGGCGTGATCGCTGCGGGTGTGGCCAAGGCCGGGGCAAACGTGATCACCATTAGCGGCCACAACGGCGGAACAGGCTCCTCGCCACTCACTTCGATCAAGAACACGGGCTTGCCGTGGGAAATCGGTTTGCGCGAGACGCACGAAACGCTGTTGCGCGCGGGGTTGCGTTCGCGCGTGCTTTTGCGCGTGGATGGCGGGCTGCGCTTTGCGCGGGATATTCTCATCGGGGCAATTTTGGGCGCGGACGAATTCGGATTCGGCACCGCAGCGCTGGTGGCGATTGGTTGCGTGATGGCGCGCCAGTGTCACCTGAATACGTGCCCGGTGGGCATCGCCACGCAGGATGAAACGTTGCGCACGCGGTTTAACGGGAAGCCGGAGATGGTGGCGGCTTATTTCCGCGCACTGGCGGAAGAGATTCGCAAGGGCATGGCGGAATTGGGCGTGCGCAACCTGACAGAATTGCGCGGCTGGTATGACCGGCTGGAAACGCAATCGGGGCTGGACGCGCTGCTGGTGATCCCGGCGGCCAAGCCGGCGCACGTCGTGGCGCAGCAAATGACTGTGCTGGATACGGGATTGCCCGATCAGGAATTAAGTTTGGAGAAAATGCACCTGGCGGGAGCTGCGCCAACGGCGATTCAGAATGCGCACCGCAGCGTCGGGGCACATTTGAGCGGTGAACTCACGCGGCGGCATATGCGCTCCAAGGAAACCGAGCCGGTCACCTTGGAATTTCAGGGCTTCGCTGGACAAAGCTTTGGGGCGTTTCTCGCTGCAGGCGTGACGCTCAAGCTGCAAGGCGAGGCGAATGATTACGTTGGCAAAGGGCTTTCCGGCGGCACGGTGGTGATTGCCTCGGGCAAGAATGCTTCCAAGCGCGGCGACGTGCTGGCGGGCAACACGGTTTTGTATGGCGCGACTTCCGGGCAACTTTACGTCGCGGGGCAAGCGGGAGAACGCTTTGCGGTGCGCAATAGCGGAGCAGTGGCCGTCGTGGAAGGCGTGGGCCAGCACGGCTGCGAATATATGACCGGGGGCATTGTGGCGGTGCTGGGCCCGGCAGGATTAAATTTCGGGTCGGGGATGACCGGCGGGCTGGCGTACGTGCTTCGTACCGAAGCAGAGCACATTCTCAACAACGAATTTGTCCAGCCTCATGAACTGGAACAAACGGAGGAGCGGTATCTGCGCGGATTGCTGGAAACCCACGTCGCACTCACGGGAAGCCCTCGCGCGTTCCGGTTGCTGGCGCTCCCCTCACTTCCGCTCCTCCGCATCCAGCCCATTCACTTCCAGGGAACGCTGGATGCCACCTGGAAAGCGGCTTCCTTGCGGATGGGGGAATGGATGCCCCCTGCCGCGGCAAACTATTTCGGGGCGCAAACCGGCCCCGCGCCGCAGTATGCTTGAGTCCCGCGGAATCTTTACCTTGGACTTGCAATATATTCGTTATACTCCTACGAGAGATTCCAACTATGGACTTCGATCAACTTACTACATTCGTCCAGGTAACTAAACTCAAGAGCTTTTCCAAGGCGGGACAAAAGGTGTTTCGCTCGCAGTCCGCGGTGAGCGCGCAGATTCGCCAATTGGAGCAGGCCTATCACGCCAAACTCCTGGACCGCTCCGCGAAGTCGGTGGAGCTGACGCCGGCGGGCGTGGTGCTGTTCGAGTTTGCCGAGCGGCTGTTGCGGCTGCGCGACGAATCCATGCAAGTGGTGGCGGACCGCGGCAATGTTGTGCAGGGCCCGGTCGCTTTTGGCGCCAACGAAGCCACGTGCCTGTACCTGCTGCCGGACATTCTGGCGGAATTTCAGCGGCGCTATCCGCTGGTGCAAATCAGCATTTACCGCAATTTCAGCCACAAGATTCTGCAGCGCCTGGAGGATGGGTCGCTGGATTTGGGAATTGTGACGCTGCCGCTGAAATCGCCCAATCTGAAGATACACACGATCAATCGCGACCGGCTGCGCTTCATGGTGAGTGCGAAGAATCCGATGGCGCAACGCAGCCACGTAACACTGGAGGAGGTCGCCTCCTCGCCGCTGATTTTCCCCAAGACCGGGTTCACGCGGCAAGTGCTGGACAAGCTGTTCCGGCCGTACCGCTCGCGCTTGCGCATCGCCATGGAATTGCCCAGCATCGGCATGATCAAGACGTTCGTGGCCGCCGACGTTGGCATCTCGATCATCAGCGAAAGCTTCGCGCGTGATCAGGTGAAAAGCGGCGAAGTGAAGCTTTTGAATGTGGAAGGATTCGATATGTACCGCGAACTCGCGCTGGTTTACCGGCGCGACCGCAGCCTGCCACGCGCGGTGCAGGCGTTGATCGGGATGATTCGCGAAAACCGCAAGCCCGGCGAGGCGCAGAGCTAACCCGTATTGCTCGCAAAGTGCAATGCATCCCTTGCTCGAATTCAGAAAGGCCTTGTCATCCTGAGCAGAGCGAGGGATCTGCTTTTCGCAAATGACCAGGGGAAAAGCAGATTCATCGCGTTGAACCTGAACTCCGAATTTGACCAATTGCAGGCGAGCGAATCTCGTTTTGTTTCAAATGATTATCCTGCGATGGCCCAACTTCGTCGAAGTCCGGTTTTCCGACATCATCCACCGTACAAAAATTGTCATTCCGACCGGAGGGACGGCGGTATTGGCCGTCCCGGAGTGGAGGTACGGTTTTCCATCGCACGTTTTTTGTGCGATGAATCCCTCTGCAACTTCGGATTTCAGGATTATTTCGCGCTGAAGTCGAGGCTGGCGATGGTGCGGGCGATCACGTTTTCCTGAATTTGTATGAGGTCGGTGTCCGCGAAGGTCATGCCGAGGACGGTGAAAATCTCGCCGCCGCGCGCAATTACCGCCAGCGTGCCTGACCAGTCGTGTCCATCGGCCACGCCGCGATAACGGTATTCGATGGCCGCCTGGCCGCCCACAACGGTTTTGCGCTCGGAAATCAGACGGTAATTCTCATACACATCATGGAGGCGTTCCTCGACGGTTTTTGCGGCAGCGTCGAGAGGCGTCTTGGTTTTTTCCTGGGCCACGACGAGCAACGTGGATTCGTTCGAGGTGCCCATGGCCACGATCGCATTCGGCAGCGTTTGCCCGGCGCCATCAATAATCTGCCAGCTGGGCGCTTTGAAGATTCGGAATCCGAATTCGTGATTGATGTACTGATTGCCCTGAATTTCCTCGCGATTGGCGGGAGGCTCTTCCTTCGGCGGCGGAGGCGGTGCGGCGGCGGCAGCCAGCGCTGTTTTCGGAGCAGCATTCGGCGTTTTAATCGCGGGCGGCGTGGCATCGGGTTTGTTGGAGGAGACTGGAACTTCCGGGCGCACGGCCAGACTATTGATAATGGGGGCGCTGGATTTCGCGTTGGCATTGGTGACGCTGGGCGGCGGCTCTTTGCTTTTGGTCACGGCAGGCTCCGCCTTCGGTGATGCGTCGGTTGCGGGCTTCGCGGCAGTCTGCTTTGGCGCGGCGGGAGTGCTGGGAATAATTTCTGCGATCTTGTCTTTTTCCACGAGGACATAGCCATAGTCGGTTTTGACTTTGAACATGTTGTCTTCGTAGGCCACGATCACGCCGTAGAGCTTTTTGCCGTCCTTCAAACGGATTTCGTCGGCGCGGCCGGGCGCAGCGAGTATGCCCAAGGTGAACAAAGCGAGCAGGGCTGCAAGGACCCGGAAATGGCTGGAAGTACTCATGGGGAAAGTATGCGGCTGGCAAATGGGAGCCGCAACAGTTAGCCGGGCGGCGGTGTCCGGCGTGCTACCTCTGCCAGAATGGCGGTGATGCGGCGGACCAGGCGCTCGAGTTCCGCGAGCGCCGCGTCCAGGCGGGCGCGCAGGGGATCGGGAAGGCGCGCATGGTTCTGCTGCAACGCCAGCGCTTCGGCGAGCATGCGCAGCTCTTTGCGATGGCGCGGATTCAAGCGTTCCCAGAGGCGGCGCTTGCTGCTGCGGTTGCGGCCCAGCCAGGCTTCGGCGGATTCGACGGAGCGGCCGGTTTGCGGCTCTGGAGTTGGGGGCGCGTTGGGAGTAGGTGTAATCATTGGTGGATGGTGCGAACGGATATCAGATATCAGTGATCAGTTATCAGGAACCAGGGCTACCCTCTGCATGGGGCTTCTTGCTTTTGCTTCCTGATCGCTGATATCTGATTGCTGATAACCTTCCGCAATCTGCTTGATCGTTGCCCCTCCACAAGCCCCCGTTACACTTTCAACTGCTCCAGCGTCTCCGCTCGCACCTGGCCGCCTTCCTCGACGTGGCCGGTGACGCGCATGGCGCGCGTTTCGTAGACCAGCCCGCCATACTTGTCATACGTTTCCGGGAAAAGAATCACCTCGTAGAGGCCGCGCTGATCTTCCAGCGTGACAAACATCATGTTGCGGTAGTTCTTCGTGCCCACATGGCGGAAGGTCACCACCCAACCGCACAGCGTCACGCGTTTTCCGGTGCGTTGCGGCAGTTCATCGCTCCAGGCTTCGCCGTTGCGCGGCAGGAAATCGAGCGGGTGGCCGCTCACGCACACTTCCAGAATTTCCCGTTCATAGCGCAGCTTCTGCTCCGGCGTGTACTCAGCGGTATGGATTTCGCGCAAGGCCATGGCGATGGAGTCGTCGTGCTCCATCTCCGCAAAAAGCACAGGTGCGGCCCTGGAACCCATGCCAGCGTAGTGATTGTGCAAAACTGAAAAATTGTCATTCCGATCCCGCAAAGCGGGAGAGGAATCTGCTTTTTCCGTATCCCTTGATGCGACCGGGCGAACAGCGCGCGTTCCCGCATGCCCATGCTGCCCCCTGGCCTGCAACAGATTCCACTGCCACAGCATGGCCGTGCGCGTCATAACGCAGACGCCGTCGAACGCGCCGCACTTGATCAACGCTTCAATTTCATCGCGTTCCGCCGGGATGCGTGCCAGAAAATCCTCCAGCGAACGGAACGCGCCGTGCTCTCCGCGCGAGCGCAGGATCGCCAGGATCGTTTCCACGCGCAGGCCCTTCACCTGCATCAGTCCGACACGCAGCGCGCGTTTACACTGCGGAGCGGAGGGCGAGCCGTCCGCGTTCCACTCCGCGGTGTACTCCATGCGCGAATGATTCACCGAGGGCAGGAGCACGGCGATGCCCCAGCGCTTGGCCTCCTCAACGTAAGCGGAAACGTGATAGAAGCCCGCACCGGCGCTGCACATGGCGGCAAGAAATTCCGCGGTGTGGTGCGTTTTCAGATAGGTCATGCGGTAGGAGATGTCCGCATAAGTAGCCGCATGGGCTTTGCAGAAGCCGAAGCCCGCGAATTTCTCCACCATCATCCAGGTTTCTTCGCGCTCGGCCCCTTGCAGGCCCATTTGCTCCGCAGCCTTCAGGAATTTGCCGCGGAGGCGCTCGCGTTCGCGCTGCCCGGAAAATTTTGCCGCCGAACGCCGCACCAGGTCCGCTTCCGCCAGGGACATCCCGCCCACGGCTTGCGCGATCTGCATGACTTGTTCCTGGTAGATGCACACGCCCAGCGTGTCGCCAAGAATGCTTTTCAGCGACTCGTGCGCGTAAATTACCGGCTCCTGCCCGCGCAGCCGCTTCAGGAAAAGCTCTTTCGAGCCGTATTCGGAAGCGCCGGGGCGGATCAGTGCGAGGGCCGCGGCCATTTCCTCGAGCGTGCGCGCTTTCATGGTGCGCAGCAGCCCACGCATGCCCGGGGATTCAATCTGGAAGACGCCCATGGTGCGGCCCTCGGCGATCACCGCGCAGGTAGCAGGATCGTTTTCGGGAATCGCCGCAAAATCGATTGTTCGGGCCTTGGGGCAAGGGGTTACGCCGTCGGGCGCGATGGTGGAAGTAGAGGAAGTAAAGGAGGTAAAGGAGGTAGAGGAGCGGAGCGACGAGGGATCGTCGTCGCAGTAACTTCTCCCCGTCATTCCGAGCGAAGTCCGCGAAGCAAGGAGCTCTGCCCCATCGCGCGGCCTTTGTGCGATGAATCCCTGTTCGACCTCCAATCCTTCCTCCATCTCCTTCACCTCATTTACCTCCTTTGCTTCCTCAACCTCCTTCTCAATGTTGTCCAGCGCCAGCGACATCGTCGTAAGCCCGCGCTGCCCGAGCAAATCCATCTTGATCAGGCCGAGCGCTTCGATCGCATTCATATCGTATTGCGTGACGACGATGCCCTTGGCGGCGCGTTCCAGCGGTGCCAGGTGCGTCAGTGGACGCGCGGAAATCACCGTGCCGCAAGGATGGATGCCCAGATGGCGTGGCGCATCGTCCAGTCGCAGGGCCACTTGCAGAATCGTTTTCCAGGGTTCGTCGTGGATGGGCAGGTTGCGGCATTCCGGCAAATTTTTGATGGCGTCGAGAATTTCGCGCACCGGGCGGTGCGGCAAGCGCTTGGTGAAGTGAGTCACTTCACCGGGAGGCACGCCGAAAACTTTGGCGGTCTCGCGCACGGCCAGGCGCGCGTGCATGGTGATGAAGCTGCCGATCATGGCTACGTGTTCCGCGCCCCAGCGCGCGTAAACGTAATCAAGGAGTTCATCGCGGCGTGCGCCGCAGATATCAATATCAATGTCCGGGCAATCCCCACGCTGCACGTTGAGGAAGCGCTCGAAATAGAGGCCCCAGCGCAGCGGGCAGACGCACGAAATGCCCAGGCAGTAGGTGACCATGGAACTGGCCGCCGAGCCGCGCGCCACGGCGGGAATGCCGCGGCGATTGGCTTCTTCGACGATGTCCCAAACGAGCAGGAAATACGGCGCCAGATTCAGCTTGTCGATGACTTCGAGTTCGTGCGTCAGCCGCGCAAGCACTTCGGGGCGCAACGGGCGGTAGCGTTTGCGCGCGCCTTCAAAGCTGAGTTTCCACAAATAGGAGAAAGGCGATTCGCCCGGGGGCACGGGAAATTTCGGAAAGATGAGCTTGCCGAGTTCGAGTTGCAGGTTGCAGCGCTCGGCGATCTCCAGCGTGGCGCGCAGGAGTTGCGGGTGATCGGGAAACAGGCGCTGCATTTCGGCGGCGGGTTTGAACCAGGCTTCGCCGGTGGTGATTTCGGGCGGGGCCACGGTGGTCAGCAAGCTGCCCGTGCGTATGGCGTTCACGGCGCGATGATGGAGATGCTCTTCAGGCTTCAGGAAGTGGACGTTGTTGGTGGCGACGAGAGGGATATTCATTTCCCGCCCCAGCCGCTCCGCCTCCCGCAATATCCGCCCATCGCCCGGCGAAAGATGCTGCACGGAGATGTAGAGGCGATCGCCGAAAATTTCCCTCAAGTTTGTGTAGCGGCCGCCTGGCGCCTGCCCCGACTTGGTCGGGGAGGCGCGTTCTTCGCGTCCCGGATGGTTCTGCGGGACGGGCGCTTTTGCTGGAACGCAGCATGCCGCGCCCCTACGAGCAAGGTCCATCCGCAACAATGCTGACGCCGGCCACAACGCCATCACGCCGGCGCTATGCGTGGCCAATTCGTCCAGTGTGACGGGCCGGCTGGCGTCTTCGGTAAACGTTCCTTGCCCCAGGCGCAACGCGCCAAGGTGCCGCAGCGTGGTCAACTGGCACAAGTTGCTGTAGCCATCCGCATCCATGGCCAGCAGCACCAGCGGCACGCTGCACGCTTTTCGAGTTTCGCCTTTCGAGTTTCGCTTTTCGAGTTTCGATTTTCCGCACTCGCCACTAGCCACTTGCCTTTCCACATCAAGCACAATTCCAAGAATCGGCTTCACATTTGCCGCGCGCGCTGCCTGGTAGAACGGGATTGCCGCGTACATGCCGTTTGTATCCGTCAGCGCCACAGCGGGCATCTTCTGCTCCACCGCGGCCGCAATGATTTCCTCCGGAGGATTCACTCCCCGCAGGAACGAATAATGGCTGTGACACTCCAAATGCACGAACATGGGAAAAACCAGCGATCAGCGACCAGCGCTCAGGACCCCGGACCTGTTCGGGGCATGGCGATGCGGAGGCGCTCCGTATGATTTTTGATCAGCCACCAGTACGGGGGACCAGTGTAGGGAAGAGGAGGTGACTCGTCAGCTGGTTTTCACCAGTCACGAGTCACCAATCACGAGTCACTTTCTTGTTGGTAGAGAACGGGGGGAATCCGAATGCTTCAGCGAGAGAGGCACGGCGTGGAGAGCACCAACCCAGTTGGTTTGGTGGCGTAGTGCTCGCGCAGCTCCAGGCCTTTGCCGTAGTAGACCGCGTTCCAGCCATAGCGGCCACGCACGCGATCCACTTCGCGGTTGAGATACCACCGCCGGTTGGCGTCAGTATCGAACAGTTCATTTTGCCGGCGGTCCATCTCCAAATTCATCACGCTGAGGCCTACGTGGCGTATAGCCACGCGCCGTGTGAAGAGCTTCGTGAAAAGCTCCCTGGCGGCGGCGAGCAATTCGCGCTCATCATTCGTCGCCCGCTCCAGCCGAATAGTCTGGTGCGCGGAGAAATGGTCCACATAGCGCAGGCGCACGCCCAGGGTGCACGCCTGCTTGCCGTATTCGCGCAGGGTCCCGCCGATGCGCTCGCTGAGATACTCGAGCAAGCCGCCAAGGAATTCGGTGTCAATGGTGCCGCCTTCGATGGTGGTTTCGCGGGAAACGGATTTTGGTGTGGAGGGCAGCAGCACCTCGCGGCCATCGAGGCCGCGGGCGCGCTCCCAGATTTGCTGGCCCACGGCTTCGCCAAACGCAGCGATCAGCACGGGCTTGGGAATCAGGCACAATTGGCCGATGGTGGCGACGCCGCGTTCGGCCAGGGCTGCGGCGTGGATATGGCCGATGCCGTGGAGTTTCTCCACGGGGAGAGGGGCAAGGAAAAGTTCTTCTTCGCCGGGATTCACGATGCGGAAACCGCGGGGACGCTCCAGCCGGGAAGCGATCGAGGCCACCGCCTTGGTGCGCGCGGCGCCCACGGAAACGCTCAAGCCGGTTTTGCCGAGGATTTCCGCTTGCAGGCGGTGCAGC
>Ga0209039_10000711_pt1 | contig 32121 bp, 33 predicted proteins | sample BogFormECP12_OM1_FD_188238 | JGI IMG/M metagenome (GOLD analysis project Ga0209039, IMG submission 188238) | Bog forest soil microbial communities from Calvert Island, British Columbia, Canada - ECP12_OM1 (SPAdes) (version 2) | ecosystem: Environmental > Aquatic > Freshwater > Wetlands > Bog ... | reverse complement strand
TTTCGCTTGACGCTTTCGGGCGGAATGCGGAATATGGTGTTGAGTAAACTGAAGTACGATTATGAGTTCGCAACTCCTCAGTCCCGACCGCGAAGCCGCCATTTGGGCCCGGCTGATGCAGGCGCAGAGAGATACGTTGTCTCCAGAAGTAGCCGAGCATCTGCTGTCGATCGGATTTGGGGAAAGCGACCGTGACCGGATGCAGCAATTGGCGGAGCGGTCCGAGTCGGGCACTTTGACCGATGAAGAGCGAGAAGAGTTCGACAGCTATTTGCACGTCGGGAATCTTCTTGCTGTCATGCAATCCAAAGCCCGGTTGGCACCGCGACGAAAGCCGCAGCAGGGGCACGGGGAATTGACGATTGCAGATTGACGATTGACGATTGGAAGAGAAGAGCAGGCAAGGCCTAGCGGCCCTTTCAACGGGCCGTCCACAATCGTCAATGAGCCTCCTTCCAATCGTCAATCGGCAATCTGCAATCGGCAATTCTTGTGAAGGGGCAAGGGTGTGGTTACCGCTGGCCATTGTCAAAAATTAGCTGTCACAGCGCACTAGTGAAATGCCTCGCCTCTGGCCAGCATCGCAAGGATCATTTCCATGCGCCTCTGCTTCGTTTCCGGCTTCTTTGCCGTCTGCAGCCGGTAGGCAATCGAGTAGCGGTTCGCTTTGTTGAGCGACTCGAAGAAAGCTCGCGCTTTTTTGTTTCTGCGCAGTGCCGCCAGAAAATCCTCAGGAAAGGTTGCGGTGCTTGGGGAATCGTAGGCGGCTGTCCAACGGCCATCCTTCTTCGCGGCATCTACTTCGGCCTGGCCTGGCGCCTTCATCCGGCCCGCTTGGATCAGCCTTTCGGCGTGTTGCGTGTTGATCCTGGACCAGCCACTTTTGGCGCGTCTGCGGGTGAACCTTTGCAGCCACGATGAGTCATCATAGCGTTGCTTCTGGGCGTCGATCCATCCAAAACAGAGTGCCTCATCCAGCGCTTCGGCGTAGGTGACGGAGGCTTCTCCCGAACCCTTTTTGAAAATACGCAGCCAAATCCCATCGGATTGACGATGGTTCGCGGCCAGCCACTTACGGAAGTCCGACGATGATCGAAAATGAAGAGTTTCATTCATACGAGCCACGAATCTACGTCACCTTTCCCGCTTTTCCGCGAACCGCGCCGCTTTTTTATGCCGGACACCCTGAGCGAGGCTTCGCACCGCCCCAACGGGCATGCCCTCACCGCGGAGCGGTGAACCGTGAGTAGCCGTGGGCGCAAACCCACGGAACCCGGTGACCACGAGGGTACGCAACCCCGAATGGGGTTGACCAAGCCAAGTCGGACCTTTCCGGCCTTGGTCGGCCTTCGGGGCCGGGAATCTCACCTTCGCCTTTTCCGTGGGTTTTCACCCACGGCTACTCACGGTCCTCCCCTTGCGGGGAGCCGAAGCGCCCTTGAAACTTGCCTTGCCTACGACAAATCCTCGGCCTCTAGACGTCTCAGGTAAACTTAATCTGGGCGGAGGCCAACCGCAATCAGGTGGGCGCTGGCTCCCAGCGTCGAAGGTTCTCGCTCGATCAAAGATAGGAACTCCAGCAAACTCTGCCGCTGGACCGGGTCGTCCCAAGTTTCGCAGAATCGCCCCGCGCTCCATGCGGGACCTTCGACCGCGAGGAGTTCGACCTCATCAAAACCGCCGTCGCGAACCTCGCCAGCCAACTCCTCAGGACGATGGAAGTAGGCAGTGGTGAAGTAACGAGGGTCGGGGGTCGGATTGCGGTGCTGGCCGGAGGCGAGATCCGCCGCCACGATTTTCCGAAACTCCGCATCCTGGAAAAAGCCTCTCGCGAGGCCGTCCAACAGCGAGGCGAAACGAGAGATCGCGGCAGCGAAAAGGACTCCCCGGCGTTTGAGGATGCGGCGGGCCTCACGAAGCGCCAGGAGGCGATCCGAGTGCTCCACCAGATGGTACAACGGTCCCAGCAGAAGAAGCGCGTCGGCGCTCCCGGATGGGATGTCCAGTTGACGAGCATCACCCATCGTGATCGATGCCAAGGTGACGCCTGACGCCGCCGCATGAGATCGCGCTTGCTCCAAATGCAGTTCCACCGGATCGATCAAGTGCACCTGATAACCTTGCTGGGCTAGTGGAAAAGCATAGACCCCGGCCCCGCCGCCCAGGTCAAAGATGGTGGCGGGTGGGGGCGGAAGATTCCGCGCGAGAATCGCCTGGGTGCGGAGCCGCTTGAGTTCACCCAACCCAGCCGACAGGCGCTCCCACTCGCGGGTTTGCAGATAATGTCCCTCGATTTCTTTGGGGATCAGGTTCATGCGTGACTTTACCGGTAAACCCCAAACCGAATCGCCGAAATTGTTGAATTCAAAGGTGTCGCCCTGAAGGGCGCCGCTACGAAAACCGCTCGAAACGCAGTCCTTAGGCAGCGCGCCGAACTAAATCAGTTCAATCCTGTAGCGCCGTGCTGCCTCCCGCAGTTGGTCATCCAGCGTCGCCAGAGGCAATCTGCGGCGCACGGCGAGTTCCAGGTAGGCAGCATCGTAAACGGTCAGATTCGCCCGGCGGGCCGTTTCAATCAAGGCCGCGGGCCGCACATTCAACGGGTCAATTTCCAGGATATCGCACAGTTCCTCAAGATCGTCAGCCACAGTCTTGACTTGATCGGCGGTTAGCCTCCCGCGTCTTTCAGCCATGACCACCGCGTTCGAAACCTCGTGATTCCACAGAACCGGGACTACCGGGACTTCGCCAGAGATCACAAGCCGCCGAGCTAAGGAAGCGCGAGCGGGTACGGGCCGATCGATCATCCAACCGATAGTGATGGAAGCGTCGAGGACGAAGGCTGTCAAAAGCGCCTTCCTTCTTCGATCAGATCCTTGATCGTCATCCCCTCGGGTAGCTTCATGCGCACGCCAGCGAGAGAATCGAAGATTTCCTTCACACTCCGCCGAATCTTCGGGGCTGTCCCAACGAGCCGAGCCCGTTGCTTGCCATGACGAGTGATGATGATCTCTTCGCCCTGTGAAGCGCGCTCAACCAGTTCCGATAGCTTTTGCTTAGCTTCAAAAATACCGACGATCATACCCCGACTCTCCTATCATCTAGATTATCTGCCCAGATGGACAGGGAAGTCAAGGCGTCGGAACAACCTCGTTAGTCACGACGGGGGCTCGATGTGCGTGGCCACAAACCACACGTTGTCGAACGGATCCTTGACGCTGGCACTGCGATCGCCATAAGGCTGGTCGGCCGGTTCGCTCAATGAAGTAGCGCCTGCCTGAAGCGCCCGCTGATACAGGGCGTCGCAGTCGTCCACGTAAAGGTAAAACATGGTGGGCATGGGCTGATACGGGCCGGGGGCCTCGCCCATCTCAACCACCGAGTCGCCGATCCGGACTTGCGCGTGCATGACCCTGCCCTCCGGATTTGCGTAGCGCGCCACCTCTTCTCCCCCCAAGCCCCGCTTCATGAAGTCGATCACTTGGTCCGCGCGGCGAGGAAGCAGATAAACGTTAACGGCGCGAAGCCCTTCCGGAATGTACCGCGGCCCGAAGTGGGTGGCGATATACCACTGGTTCCCGGCCCGATCCTTCACGCCCGCCGAACGCTCCCCGTAGGGCTGGTCCATGGGCTCAAGGGTGGATGTGGCGCCGGCCTCGAGCGCGCGCCTGTAGACGGCATCGGCGTCCGGCACATACAGGTGAATCGCCGTGGGCATGGGCGTCCCGCGCCATGCCCCACCGCCGCCAATCATAATAATGGAATCGTCGATCCTCACCTCCGCGTGCATGCCGCCGCCGGACCCGGTGGTGCGGAGCAGTTCTTCGGCGCCGAACGCCTGCTTCACGAAGTCAAGCAACTCGGGGGCTTCGTGGGCCGTGATGTAGGGGGTCACAGTATGGAATCCCTCGCGGATGCCGGACGCTGCTTTCGTGGGCTGGGCCGGCTCCCGCTTTCCTTCCGCGCTCGCGGCCTGCTGTTTCATGAAAGCCTCGGCGCGCCGCTCGATCTCCTCCGGCGACACGTCCTCGATGTGGGTCGAGACGATCCAAACGTGCCCGAATGGATCCGCCAACCGGCCGGACCGGTCGCCGTGGAACTGATCGCTTACCGGAATCAGAATTTTCGCACCGCCGGCGACCGCTTGCCTCGCCACCACGTCCACATCTTCGACCCACAAATGAATGGTCACCGGCGAGCCGCCGAATGCCTCCGGGCTGCGATTGCCATACTCCGGGAACTCGTCCGATAGCATGATCCGCGAATCGCCGATCTGGATCTCGGCGTGTCCAATTTTGCCATCCGGCATGCGGAGGCGCATCACTTCCTTCGCGCCGAACGCCTGCTTATAAAACTCGATGGCGGCGGCGGCACCTCGGACCGCCAGGTACGGTGCCACGCTGTGATAACCCTCGGGAATTGGCTTCACCTTGCTGATCGTGGGTACTGCGTTTGCTGACGTTGCCATAAGTGCTCTCCTTTCGAGATCGGATTTTAGACGTGCCTTAAACTCTGGGCGCGGAAGACCGCGCAGGTCCATTGCGATGCGAGCCAGCGGCGCCAGCCTCGAATCGGCCGCGGGAGGCGTGGGTTCGGCGGTGGAATCGGTCCGGGCGCCCCGGATGAGAATCGCCTCCACCCATTCATCGAGTTGTTGGCTCAAGCTTCGCTTAGCCATCACTTTTACCTGTGCGGCTGAGACGCATTCGGAGGTTCTCCAGGCCGCGGAATTGAAGCTGCTTGACGGCGCCTAGCGAACGTCCCAGTTCCTGCGCGATCTCCCGGATACTCTTCTCCTCGGCAAAGCGCATCACGATAACCCGGCGCTGATCGGCGGGAAGGCCGTCCACCAGGCGAATGATCTGCGCGCGCTGTTCCGCCTCCTCCAGACTTGCCTCCGCCGGAGCTTCGCCCTTGGGGTCGAGGTCGTAGAAATCGCGCTCCTGGGCGGAGTGTTTCCATCGGTCGGCGATGGCGTTGGCGGCAATTCGAAGCAGCCACGCAGCAAACGGCGCGCCGCGCCACTCGAAGCGCGGCAGACCGGCTAGCGCCCGATGAAACACGTCGGCGGTGAGGTCTTCGGCCTCATCGCGGTCCAGCACACGGCGGGCCACGTAGGCATAGACGCGCTCAAAATTGATCTCGTAGAGGTCGCGGAACCGGGTGGGGTCCTGCTGCGCAGCCTCGACGAGGAGGCGCTCCTCCGCCTCGTCCCGGGATACGTTCGATGCAGGCCCTCGCGCGATCATCGCTCCTCTCTGCAACTATAGCTATAAACTGCGGGAGAGCGAAAAGGTTACGGCAGGGCGACGTGGACGGTAGACGGTAGACGGCATAAAGGGAAGGAGGAGCCGATGGTAGACGGTAGACGGCATACGGCATGCAGGGAAGGAGGAACCGACGGCGGGCGAGATTCTTCCCCGTCTACCGTCTACCGTCTATTGTCTACCGTCTATTGACTACCCGCCAGGGCTTCAACTTGCTGGAGCAGACCTGGGATCGAAGCGCGAACCGACGGAGATAGTTCCTCCCCGTAGCCGAAGGACTCTCCAATGACCGAGACGGCGAAGGCTTCCGGCCGCCGGCCATAGAGTTTTTGAGCATAATCCAGCAAGGCGGGCGGACCAAAGTGATGGGAGAAAGCCGACGACGAAACATCCTGGGGCTCCACCGGATGAGCCTCGACCAAGCCAGCCGTCTGTGTGGGTGATTGACTGACCCGGGCGTCGATAAAGATCACCCGGTCGGCGCGGCTGATGGGCTCGGCCAGTTCGGGGGCGAGTTGGTGGCAGGAAATCAGCGCGACGCCACCGAGACCCGGGCGTCGCTCAAGGTACAAGAGGGCGTGGCTGGCGAGACCATCATCTCCCCGCAACGGGTTCCCGCAGCCGATGATGAGCACGTGCATAAGGCAAATTAGAAATCAGAAGGCAGAAATCAGAAAGAAGAGAAGAATCACCTCTTCTTACTTTTTGCTTCTTCAATTCTGATTTCTGATTTCTGACTTCTGACTTCTGATTTTGGCCCTCAGTCTCTCCTCAATTCATCGAGCACGGTGCCCTCGGGGCCCACCAACTGAATCCTCAGCGCCATCTGGCCGAGTGCGTGCGTCGAGCAACTCAAGCAGGGGTCGAAGGCCCGAATCACCGCCTCCACGCGATTCAACATGCCTTCCGAGAGACGCTTGCCGTCCACGAAATGCTTGGCCGCCTGGAGGATGCCCCGATTCATGGCCAAGTTGTTGTGACCGGTGGCGATGACGAGGTTGGCCCAGGTGATCAGGCCCTGTTCGTCGACTTTGTAATGGTGGATCAGGGTGCCGCGAGGCGCCTCGGCCACGCCAATGCCCTCCAGGTTGTTTACTCCGGCGGTGGCCTTGACTTGGCCCTTCAAGATGTCGGGTTCGGCTAGAATCTGCTCGATGCGCTCAATCCCGTAGAGAATCTCCACCAGGCGCGCGTGGTGATAGTGGAACGAGCTCAAGACGGCTCCCCGCTCGAGCTGACGGAATTCCGCCCACTCCTGGTCGGCGCGCGACGTCCCACACCGGCCGACGAGGTTCAGCCGGGCCAGCGGCCCCACTCGATACATTCCCTCCGGGTAGCCGCGCGGCTTGTAATAAGGGAACTTCATGTAGGTCCAGGGCTCAACCGCTTCCTCGATGAACTCGGAGTAATTCACCGGATCGAGCTGGTCGGCTACGATGTTGCCGACGGCGTCGAGGATGCGAATGCGGCCGTGATAGTGCTCCAACTGACCTTCGGGACCGGTGAGTCCCAGGAACAGGGACGGAAAGTTGGCGAACGTGCGCATCTCTTCCCGGTGACGCTCGAGCCCGCGCTTGAACCATTCGAGGGTGCGCTCGACCAAGGTCAGTGCTTCGGGGATCATGGCCAGGATACGGTCGCGAGTTTCCGTCTTGAGCGGGTCGCTGACGCCGCCGGGTACCACCCAATCCGGGTGAACACGCTTTCCCCCCAGCATCTCGATCACCTGCTGGCCAAACTGCCGCAGGCGGATCCCGTCCCGCGCCAGCGTCGGGTGCGAATCGAGCACGCCGAACAGGTTCCTCCGCTCCGGCGACGCGTCAAATCCGAGCAGCAGGTCCGGCGACGAGAGATGGAAAAAGCTCAAGGCATGGGACTGGACGATCTGGGCCAGGTTCATCACCCGGCGCAGCTTAATGGCGGTCTCGGGAATGCGCACTGCCAGGATCGCGTCACACGCTTTGGCGGAGGCGATGAGGTGGCTGACCGGGCAGATGCCGCAGATGCGCGACATCAACGCCGGCATCTCGTAGAAGCGGCGCCCCTGGCAGAACTTTTCAAAGCCACGGAACTGCGTGGTGTGGAAGTGGGCGGCGTCCACCAGTCCTTGATCGTCCAGATGGATGGTGATCTTGGCGTGGCCTTCAATACGCGTGATGGGGTCGATGGTAATTTGCTGTGCCATAGTTCCTTGGGAGAAATGATGAATGATGAATTATGAATGATGAACAAAAGAGGAAGGCAGAAGTCAGAAGACAGAAGTCAGAATGAAGACGCCCTCAAACCCTTGGCCCTCTCTCTCAGTTTCCCCTCCTCCTTCTGTCTTCCTCTTCTGTTCATCATTCATAATTCAGCATTCATCATTGTTCTCAGACTCCGAACCGCGTCTTAGCGGTCAGGTCGGGGTTGCGACCTTCTACCAGTTCGCTCAAGGCGTAAAAGATCGTATCCGCCGAGGGCGGACACCCGGGAATGAACACGTCCACCTTCACTACTTCGTGCACCGGGCGGACGCGCGCCAGTAGCTCGGGGACGACCTTGGTTGGAATCTCCGAGCCGGGCCGAGCGTTCTCAACGTAAGCGCGCCGCAACACGGCGTCGGTCTGGTACGGGTTGCGCATAGAGGGGATGTTGCCGGTGACGGCGCAATCGCCCAGCGACACCAGGATCTTGGTCCGCCGGCGCACCAACCGGATCTTCTCCCTATCTTCCTCGCTGCTGACCGCACCTTCCACCAGCGTCACGTCCACGTTGTCCGGAAACTCTTTGGCATCGACGAGAGGGCTGAATACCAGATCGGCTTTCTCCGCCAGCGCGATCAGCCGCTCATCGATATCGAGGAACGACATATGGCACCCGGAGCACCCGTCCAGCCACACCGTCGCCAGCCGCACCTTTTGGGTTTCTGGGCTCATCTCTGTCCTTCCCGCATGATGGCCAGATAGGGCAGGAAATCGCGCCGCTTCGCCCGATTCAGGCTCGGCTTGCCCTTCTCAAACAACGCCCCGGTGGGACACACCTGCACGCACTTTCCGCAGCTTGTGCAGGTTTGCGAGGAGCCCCACGGCTCATTCAGATCCGTAATCACGCGCGAGTCGATGCCGCGACCCATCACGTCCCAGGTGTGCGCGCCCTCAACCTCGTGGCAGACCCGCACGCAGCGCGTGCAAAGGATGCAGCGGTTGTGGTCCACCACGAAGCGGTCATGCGAGGCGTCCATCTGCAACTGCGGGTAGCGATAGGGAAACGGCACGTGGGTCAAGCCCTGAGATTGCGCCAGGCTCTGGAGATCGCAGTGGCCGTTGGCGACACACACCGAGCAAACGTGATTGCGCTCCGCGAACAGGAGCCCAAGGATCATCTGGCGGTAGCGTTGCAGTCGCTCCGAATTGCTGGTGATCCCCATTCCCTCTTCTACCCGCGTCACGCAGGCGGGCAGCAGTTTGTTGGAGCCTTTGACCTCGACCAGGCACAGGCGACAAGCGCCGACATCGCTGAGGCCGTCCAGGTGGCACAAGGTGGGAATATCGAGGCCGTTTTCGCGCGCCGCCTCCAGGATGGTCTGGTCGCCGCGCGCGCTGACATCGGTGCCGTCGATATTCAGCGTTTTGACGTTGGCCGGAGGACCCATGAGTTGTTGCTCCTTAGCTTGCGGTGACGCATTCCGCGATCTCTTCCGGTTGACCCTCACTCCCAGCAAGCGGGGTTTGGGATTCGGGTTTCGGGATTCGCAGAGGTAAACCCGGGTTGGAGATTTTGTTCCGCAAGCATCACAATCCGAACCGCAAACTCCGGCTTCTCTGCGAATCCCGAACCCCGAATCCCGAACCCCGCTTTCATCGTCAATCAGCAATGGGCAATAGCTTGCACACGCCCGCCGGGCACCGCTTCTCCTCGATATGGGCCAGGTACTCATCTCGGAAGTATCGCAGCGTACTGAGCACCGGGTTGGGCGCCGTCTGTCCCAGCCCGCAGAGGCTGGTAAACTTCACCAGGTCGCACAGGTCCTCGAGCATCTTGAGGTCATCGTGGGTAGCGGTGCCATTGGTGATCTTCGTCAGCAGATCATACATCTGGGCGGTGCCGGCGCGGCAGGGAATACACTTGCCGCACGATTCGCTCATACAGAATTCCATGAAGAACTTAGCGACATCCACCATGCAAGAAGTCTCGTCCATCACGATCATCCCGCCCGAGCCCATGATGGAGCCGGCCTGGGCGAGGGAGTCGTAATCCACCGGCATGTCCAGAATGGGCCCGGGAATGCAGCCGCCCGAGGGGCCACCCGTCTGCACCGCCTTGAATTTCCGCCCTTCCGGGACGCCGCCGCCGACATCGAAGATGATCTCCCGCAAAGTCATGCCCATGGGCACTTCAATCAGTCCGGTGTGGGCGATCCGCCCGGTGAGCGCAAAGACCTTGGTGCCCTTGCTCTTCGCCGTGCCGCGGGCCGCATACCACTCACCGCCGTTGCGGATGATGGGCGGCACGTTGGCGTAGGTCTCGACGTTATTGATCAACGTCGGCTGGCTCCAGAGCCCCGACTGGGCCGGATAGGGCGGGCGCGGACTGGGAGTTCCGCGCCTCCCTTCGATGGATGCGATCAGCGCTGTCTCCTCCCCGCAAACAAAGGCCCCGGCGCCCAGGCGAAGGTCTACGTCGAAACTGAACTCGGTGCCGCAAATCTCCCGCCCCAGCAATTCCAGGTGCCTCGCCTGGCGGATCGCTGTCTGCAAGCGTTTAACAGCCAGAGGGTACTCGGCGCGGACGTAAATGTAACCGTGGCTCGCGCCCACCGCGTAAGCAGCGATGATCATGCCCTCGATCACCCGTTGCGGATCGCTCTCCAGGACGCTGCGGTCCATGAAGGCGCCAGGGTCGCCCTCGTCCGCATTGCAGATGACGTACTTGGGGTTGCCCTGCGCCTTTGCCACCGTGCCCCACTTGAGTCCGGTGGGGTAGCCGGCGCCGCCGCGGCCGCGTAAACCGCTCTTCGATACCTGCTCGATAACCTCGTTGGGCCTCATCTCGGTGATGGCCTTGATCAGCGCTTCGTAGCCGCCCGCCGCGATGTAGTCTTCGATGCGCTCCGGGTCGATGCGTCCCGAATTCTCCAGCACCACAGCGACTTGGCGCTCAAAGAACGGCAAGTGGCGGGAGCACTCGAGACGGCTCACGGGCTCCTCCGACAGGCTGCGTACGATGTCGGAGGCATCCTCGGGTCCGACACCCTGATAGAGAGTGCCGGTGGGCTCCACGGACACCAGTGGTCCCGCCGAGCAAAGTCCCATGCACCCGACTCCCTGGAGCCGGCAACTTCCTCGAAGCCCGACCGTGGCAATTTCCTCGGCCAGGGACTCTTTAACCGCGTCGCTGTGCGCGGAGAGGCATCCCGCCGCCATGCAAACATTCAGGCAGTGGCTGAACTGCTGGCGCGATTGGTTTTCTTTAGAGGCGATCTGTCGCAGTTCTTCAAGCGTCATGATTTGTCCACTTCCGAAGCTCGGCCAGCATTCCCGCCGGCGCCACCTTACCGGCCACCTCGCCGTCAAAGACTACTGCCGGGGCTAGGCTGCACGAACCGAGGCACCGGGCGGTCAGAATGGACACCTTGCCGTCCGGAGTAGTTTCGCCCGCTTTCACGCCCGTTGCCTTCTCCACCTCCGCCAGAAGCTCCGCTGCTCCTTTGATGTAGCAGGCCGTGCCCATGCAGACCACGCAGGTGTGCTCGCCCGGGGGCTTGAGGCTGAAGAAATGGTAGAAAGTGGCTACGCCGTAAGCTTGGCTCAGGGGCACGCGCAACGCCGACGCCACGTAGCGCAGCGACGGCCCGTCGAGATAGCCAAAAGACTGTTGAACGGTGTGCAGAGTCTCGATCAGCGCGTCGCGGCGGTTGCCGTTCCGCCGCATCGTCGCGCCCACCAGCTTCCATCGCTTGTCGTCGGAGGGCTGCGCGACCTTATCCAAATAGGTGTTCATTGAAGCCTCGTCTAGCGTGCGACCCTGTCACCTTCAACGCCAACACCGCTTGATTCCCACCGCTTACTGGATCACCCTGGCCATCGACAGCATTTTGGGCTTTCGAGACGCATTCCCCTTACTTTGATGTCAGGTGTATTCAATGCTCGCCATAAACATCGGGACAATAGGCCGTCAAGAACGGCCCATCTCTCCTTCATGTTTGAGTATGGGCGGTGGCAGTTGGTTGCGATGTTTTGCGTGATCGTTGGCAGCACTTGGCAGCATGTTGGTGTGGCGCAGGTCCTAGTGGAAGTTGGAGTCTTCCCACCCAAGCATCCGCTCCCCGGCGTGCCGCAGCCTCTACTTGCTGACCGAACCGTTCTCTTGGATCGACTTTAGCTTGGCGATGCCCTCGTCGATATCGTCCCGCAGACAGGTCGCCAAATGCGGGAAGGGCGCAATCTCAATCGCTCTTAGGACTACTCGCTCGATCTCGTCGCGGTACTCGCCCCACCAGACACAGGGAATGCCCGTGAGACGCCAGGCGGTGATGTTACCCTCGTTCGAGACGATGGTGATTCTTCCGGAACCGAGAGCCTCGCGCAGAAAGTCTTCGTCCTCTTCCGTGAGCGGCGGGTGAGTGAGATACAGTATCTGCTCCTGTCCGGTGGCTTTCAGCGTTTCCAGCGCCGTGCCGATCTCATTCAGAAGTCCCAGGGTGTTGATTAGAGGCATAAGTCCTTCTCTCCCGGCTTGAACTCGTCGTCCCGCACGCCTCGTGGCGTGCCGAGGCCGCCACTTCCCACTGTTCGTGTTCCGCGCCCTCGCTATTCATCGAAAGGCCCTAGCCCGATTTTCGAGCTGCTGGGAGATGCTGCCAGACAAATCGTCGCTCCGCCGTGACGCTCGTCACCACGCCGTGTGATGAATGAAGGGGCCCAGGGCCGGTCAGGGGTGATCGTAGGGAGGGCGCTGGCGCCGCAGTCCACGCGCCGCGCTAGCCTAGTGCAGCTTGAACTGGGGGCGCTGGGAGAAGGGCAAACCGGGGGGCAGCGTGGTATCTCTCACGCCTACACTTTTATAGATTGGGAGCGAACGAAAAATACCCCGGTCGCAGACTGCCGAGTGAGCAGACCACAAGCTCAGGTGAGTTGGGCCTCGCGCGGGGCCAATCCATGAGTGGCCCGTACGTGAAGAGTGGTCGTACGCGACGCTTACAGACAAGAAGCGGGAAAACACCCTCAACCAGCAACGGTTGACGGTGGACATGGTCAACTTTGCGGCGCGCACGCCAGGACGGAGGTGGTATGTTGTTTGGAGACAGCCTCGGATATAATGATCGCTTTTTGATCAGTCACCGGCTGTCCGGCCGAGACACCGGAGGCGCGCTGAACGGGAGACGATCACTCTCAACGGTAACGGTTGAAGGTAATATGGGCGCCTGAAGCTGGTGCTAACGACTGAACAGGGGTAACAACTTTGCGAGTCAGAAAGGCGGTCATTACCGCTGCGGGAGAGAATCAGCGCGCGCTGCCACTGCAGACTCTGATTCACGACGGAGCGGAGAAATCCGTTCTTGGCATCCTGATCGAACAGGCCCTCACCGCGAATGTTGGGGAAATCTGTGTTGTTGTCTGGCCAGGTGATGAGACACGCTATGCACAGGCCGCCGGCAGGCACGCGGGCGCGGTGCGGTTCGTCCCGCAGCAGCAGCCGCGAGGATACGGCCACGCCATCTACTGCGCGCGCGAGTTCGTCGGCAGTGAGCCCTTCCTGCACATGGTCGGGGACCACCTGTATATCTGCGCAACCAAGCCCTGCGTGCGACGCCTGGTGGAGCTTGCTGAGACCGAGGCGTGCTCTGCCTCCGGGGTCCAGCCCACGCGGGAAAGCCTGCTGCCCCGGTTTGGCGCCGTAGCGGGACGCCGCATGCCAGGACAACCCGGCGTGTATCGGGTGGAAACCGTGATCGAAAAACCCACCCCGACGGAAGCTGAACAGCGCCTGATGATTCCGGGAATCCGGGCCGGCTACTACCTTTGTTTCTTTGGCATTCACGTTCTCACACCTACGGTGATGGACCTGCTCGGGCGCATGCTGGCAGATGAGTCGACCGGCTCCATCACGCTTTCGGCCGCTCTCGCGGAGCTTGCCCGGCAGGAGCAGTATCTCGCGCTGGAAGATACCGGCCGGCGGTACGATCTCGGCGTGCGCTACGGCTTGCTGATCGCGCAATTGGCCCTGGCGCTGAACGGCCGCGACCGCGACGAGGTGCTCTCCGACCTGCTCGCACTGCTGGCGGAGCGCGAGATGGCCACTCCGTCTGCCGGGGGCGAACGGTGAGCCGCTTCGAGAGCCGGTTCACCGGCATCATCACCGCCAGCGATCCGGAAACCCGTAATCGCTCGCTGGATGCACTTTGCCGCACTGCGACCCTCGAAGAACTACTGGCTGAATGCGAGGCGCTCGACCGCTTCCGGCGCACCAGCGACAACCTCTACGAGCGTGTACGAGCCCTGTTTTTCCTGTATGCGATACACCGTTTTCACATCCCTGCCCAGGAGCGCGCCGGTGCGCACTCACTGATCCCTTTCGGAGGCTACGACAAGCTCCTGAAGCGCCGCTTCGAGGAAGCCATTGACATATTCCTCGCGGCCCAAGCCACCGACGGCCCGAGCGCCGCCATTTCCAGCGCCCTTGCCGCAGGCTACCGCGACCTGGGCTTTCAGACCCTCACCGACCAAGTGCGTCGCAGCGTGCGCTCGGTCCGCGGCAATCGGTGGATGTTCCGCACTGCCCACCCCGCAGACGCACCGCTTCGCATTCGCCCCGAACTTCTGACGCGTGCGACCGCCGATCAGCTCTTCCCCATCCTGCACGAGGCCACACCAGTGCGCATGGACCTCACCCATAGCGGGTGGAGCGACATCTTCTTCCTCGGGATGGACTTCCCGGAAGGCGCCCGCGTGCTCAACATCTCGATCGACCTGAGCGTGCGAGGGCCCGGAGCTCCCCAGCCGCCGGTAGAAACCTGGTTCCGCGTTATCGATCAGCCGGTGCTCCGCCTGGTTAGCGTCGATCTCAAGAGCAGCGCCGAAATCGGCTCGATCGATGAAGTTTTCGATTTCGCGCGCGACTACCTGGGCCTGCTCAAGGCGGCGGTGATTGCCTCCGGCATCGTTCCGCCGGGGATGGAGGGCGCCACTCAGCCCTTCACCGATGTGCTGACTCATCTGACGGGCAGGCCTGGCCACGGCGTCGAAATCGTCAGCAAGGTGAACGGGATCCCTCGAGGGTCACGACTGGCGGTGTCCACCACCCTGCTGGCTTCTCTCATTTCCTTGTGCATGCGCGCCACGAACCAGATTCACGCGATCACCGGCGATCTCGAAGAGGACGACCGCCGCCTGGTGGCCGCTCGTGCCATCCTTGGTGAATGGCTTGGCGGCTCGGGGGGCGGCTGGCAGGATTCCGGCGGCGTATGGCCTGGAATCAAGCTTATCCACGGTGTCTCGGCCCAGGAAGGCGATCCGGAGTTCGGCGTCAGCCGTGGGCGCCTGCTGCCGAACCATCAGGTCTTTGGCCGCGACGCCGTGTCGCCGGAAACACGCGACAAACTCCAGCAAAGCCTCGTGCTCGTCCATGGCGGTATGGCCCAGGATGTTGGTCCCATTCTGGAGATGGTGACGGAGAAATACCTGCTCCGTTCGGAGAAGGAGTGGCTCGGCCGTCGCGAAGCTGGCGATATCCTCGATGAGCTCATGGGGCAATTGAAGAAAGGCGAGATCCGCGCCATAGGAGCCTGCACTCAGCGCAATTTCGACGGCCCCATTCAAACCATCATTCCGTGGGCCGGCAATCTTTACACGGACACGCTCATTCAACGCGTGCGCACGGAAATGAGCGACGACTTCTGGGGCTTCTGGATGCTCGGCGGAATGTCGGGCGGCGGCATGGGCTTCCTGTTCGACCCGCATCGCAAGGCGGCGGCGCAAGACCGGTTGCAGGCGATCATGAGCGGCACCAAGCGGCAGATGGAGCACGCCGTGCCTTTCGCCATGGAGCCGGTGGTCTACGATTTCGCCGTCAACGAACACGGAACCGAGGCCGCGCTCCTCGGTGGAGACTCAGCCCTGATGCCCGCAGGCTACTATGAGCTTGCAGTGCCCACCCTGATTCGCATGGAGTCCCGCCTGCTTTCGCCATTGCGCCGCACGGAACTTGAGCGTTTCACATCGGCTTGCCACAGCGTCCCGGAATTCTTGGGCATGGTGGAGCACGTCTTCGAGCACCTCATCCCGCGTAGTTCGCAAAAAGCCGACCGCTCGCAGAGTCTCGAAGCTCTCCTGGAGGCCCACGGCTTCGACCGGGTGGAGCATGAACAGATTCAGGCCGACTTGCGCGGCGGCCGGGTGGGACTTGCGCAAAATCGCCTTCCCATCAGCAGCCGGATCAGGGATGTTGGTCCCGATGATCTCTTTGATGCTACCCAAGGCGTCGCGCCGCACTACCAAGAAACCGGAATGGAGGCGCTGGCAGCAGGAATGGTGGCCGTGGTTTCGTTCGCCGGCGGCGCGGGCAGTCGTTGGACGAAGGGCGCGGGCGTCGTAAAGGCCCTCAATCCTTTTTGCAGATTGGGCGGGAAGCACCGCAGCTTCATCGAGGTGCACCTGGCCAGGGGCCGCCGGACAGGCCGCGTCTGTGGTACCGCTTTGCCGCATGTCATCACCACCAGTTACTTGACACACGATGCGATCAAGGCACATCTGCACGCGGAGGCGAACTACGGTTACCCCGGTCCCCTAATACTCTCGCCCGGCCGATCCATCGGCCTGCGTCTGGTACCGATGGAGCGGGACTTGCGATTTACTTGGGAAGAGATGCCCCAGCAGTTGCTCGACGAGCAGGCCCAGAAGGTTCGCGAAAGCCTGCGCGCCACGCTGATAGCATGGGCTCGCCAGATGGGGGAAGGCAGCAGTTACACCGACAACGTGCCCATGCAGTGCCTGCATCCGGTGGGCCACTGGTACGAAGTGCCGAACATGATCCGCAATGGCTCTCTGGTTAGACTGTTCGAGGAAAGGCCCCGCTTGAAGTACCTGATGGTTCACAACATCGATACCACGGGAGTGGATGTGGACGCTGGGTTGCTCGGCTACCACATCGAACAGGGCGCGGCGCTCACCACAGAGGTCATCGCCCGGCACCTCGAGGACCGCGGCGGCGGGCTGGCCCAAATCGACGGCCGCCCGCGACTGATTGAAGGCCTTGCACTACCGAGTGAGGATATCGAATCGCGCCTTTCCTGGTACAACAGCGCGACCTACTGGATCGATATCGACCAACTCCTCGCCGGTTTCGGACTGACTCGCAGCGACCTCAGCAACGCGGAACTCTTAAACGCCGGGGTCCGCAACCTGGCCGCCCGTATGCCCACCTACATCACCCTGAAGGAGGTGAAAAAGCGCTGGGGAAAAGGCCAGGAAGACGTTTTCCCGGTGGCGCAGTTTGAAAAGCTCTGGGGCGACATGACCAGCCTGCCGGAGTTGCCGTGCAGGTTTGTCGCCGTGCCGCGGAAGCGTGGACAGCAACTCAAGGAACCGGCACAGCTCGACGGTTGGCTCCGCGATGGCTCGGCGGCGTACGTTGAATCGTTGTGTGATTGGACAAACTGATCCCGGCCTCGATGCTGTGGCGTGACAGGCATCGCCCAACTTGCTTGCCATTAGTCGTCGGAGAATCGAGCCGCCGGCACGCCCCTGGGCGACGCGGATGCGTCGCGATGCCTTACTTCTTTGGGTAGCCCACCGTCTGTCCCAGAATGATTCGCTGATCGGGACGCAGCCGCATGAGCTTGGCCAGCGCCGGCCGGTCGATGCTGCCGCGCACCACCGCCGCCAATCCCTCCGAAGCGCAGAAGAGATAAACATTCTGGGCAATGAAGCCCACGTCGGCGGCCACATACATATCTCGGTCCGGCGAGGCGCTGCCGGTCTTGGCGAGATCGGCGACATAAACCAGATCCAGCGGCGCGTCTTTTACATAAGACTGGGTTCCTGTCTGGGCGCGCACATCATCGCCGAGAACCGGATTCAGTTGATGCTCCTTGGCATCGTAGACGTAGAGACCATCGGCGGTGGCGACGTAAACATCGGTCTCCTGCCAGTTCATAGCGGAGGGCGCAGTCCGCTTCCCGGAGTCCGGACGGTTCACTCCGAACGCTGCCCACAGCAGATTCGACATCACTTGCGCGGGCAGCTTTTCCGGGCTGAAGGTGCGCGCCGAGCTTCGGTCCTTCAGAACCTGCATCAGCGGCCGGCCGATGTCAGTTTGTGGTTTGGGGAGACGAATGGTCTTGAGTTCCTGCGCCAGGCCGCCAACCGGAGTCAGGATCAGAATTACCCACACCCAATAGTTCTTGGAAGAATGCCATGCTTTCATCATAGAACCTCCTGGTGGCGTACTCCATGTCGTTTCGCAAGCTGCGTTGGTACTGCCTCGCTTCAACAAAGACCGTGCCATGAGCAGGACGCCGGCTACCCATTGCCAGTGATCGCCTCGCGCAGAGTTTCGCCGCAATTCCGGCAGCGATCCCGCCGCCTCGCGTTTAGCGTGCCGCACCGCGCGCAGGTGATGTACATGGCGCGGGCAAACAGTTGGGTGATGACGGCAGCGCCGCCCAAGATGGCAACGGCGAGCGCAATTTGAACGACCGTCGAGCTCATAAAATCAGAAAAAATCAGCAATCAGAAATTAGAAATCAGCAAAAGAGAAGCCTCCTGTCGTCTTTCTCGCTTCCTGCTTCTCGCTTCTGACTTCTGACTTCTGATTTCTACCTTCCTCGGGCGGCACGCACCGCCTCCACGTACTTCCGCGCATTGCTGCTGATCACGTCCAGCCTGCCTTCTTTGAGTGCCTTGGCGTCCACGAGTTCACCGCCGACCGCCACCGCGGCGGCGCCAGCCTTGATGAATTCCGGAGTCGTCTCGAGATTCACACCCCCGGTAGGCACGAAATCGATGTGCGGGAAGGGGCCTCTCAGCGCCTTGATGTATTGGGGACCCCCAACGGGCCCGCAAGGGAAGATCTTCACCAAGTCGGCGCCGGCCTGCCAAGCTGTGACCACCTCGGTGGGTGTGAGGGCCCCCGGCATGACGGGCTTGGAGTAGCGTTTGGCCACTTCGATCACGCGCACGTCCAGCGACGGCGTTACGATGAACTGCGCGCCCGCCAGCAGAGCCGCCCGGCAAGTCTCAGGATCGAGGATCGTGCCTGCGCCCAGCAGCACCTTGTCACCATAGCGCTCTGCCACCCGCTCCATCACCCGGATGGCGTTGGGGACGGTCATGGTGATCTCGGCGATGCCGATGCCGCCCTCGATGATCGCCTCCGCCGCCCGGAACGCGTCTTCCTCCGATGCCGCCCTGACGATTGGCACCAGCCCAACCTCGCGAATTAAGGCGAGAGACGTTTCTTTTGACCAAGCCATCGTGCGCCTCCTTACGAGCAAGCGGGGTTCGGGACTCGGGTTTCGGGGTTCGCCAAGAAGACGGGAGCCGGCGTCTCCATAGGTCCCGGGCCCCGAGTCCTGTGTTCTTTGCGAATCCCGAACCCCGAATCCCGTCTTCTCTCACCGCGCCACCCGCAAGCTCGTGCCCTTCAGCAAACTGTCCACTTCCGCCAGCGTCGCCCAGTTGAAGTCCCCGGGGTTGGTGTGCTTGAGGGCGCTGAAGGCGTTGCCATAGCGCACGGCGGCTTCGTACGATCCTTTGGCCAGACGGCCGTAGATGAAGCCGGCGCTGAAGGAATCGCCGCCGCCCACCCGGTCGACTATCTCCAAATCGTACTTGACGTCGTCGTAGAACTTGCCGTCCGCGTAGCAGATCGCGGTCCAGGTATTGCGCCACACCAGCGGATTCTCGCGCAGTGTGATCGCCACCGCCCGGAAGCGGAACTTCTCCTGAAGTTGTTTAGCCACGTCCCTGTACGTTTCGGGGTCCACCTCTGTGAAGCCTTGCGAATCCGTTTGCTCAGCCTTGGCCGCGGAGGTGATCTTGAACACGACGTGAGTATCCTCCTCGGTGGTGATGAGCACGTCCACGTAGGGCATCATCGGCTCCTGCACGGCCTGAGCTTTCGCGGGCGACCACAGCTTGCTGCGATAGTTGAGGTCGTAGCTGACGGTCACGCCTGCGGCGCGCGCGGCCTTCAGGGCTTCGAGCGTGACGGCGGCAGCCGAGTCCGACAGAGCCGGCGTGATGCCGCTGGTGTGAAACCACTTCGCGCCGGCGAAGACCCGTTTCCAGTCGACTTCGCCGGGTTGAATGGCGCTGATGGCGGATTGCTCGCGGTCGTAAAGCACCGAACTGGGGCGGGGCGCCGCGCCGAACTCGACGAAGTATAGCCCTACCCTGCCCTCGCTCGCCCAGATGATCTGGGAGGTGTCCACACCCATTTGCTTGACGCGGTTTTCCATCAGCCGCGCCAGCGCGTTCTTGGGCAATCGCGACACCCAAGTACTCGCGAGGCCCAGCCGGCTTGCGCCCACGGCCACATTCAACTCGCCGCCGCCAATTTGCACGTCCAGCGACGTTGTCTGTTCCAGCCGCTGGAAATGGGGCGGCGCCAAACGAATCATCGCCTCGCCGAAGGTCACCACGTCGGCCATCGAAAAGCCCTCCCTTACGAGGTACTTTAACCGGGTTCAATCTCAATATAGAGGACGGGAAGGAAAAAGCCAGCGTAAATTCAGAGTACGAGACTCCACCTTAGCGCCGGCAACGATACCACGCTCAAGCAACGCGGGCACACTTTAGGACCATCGAACCTCGCGGGGTGAACGGTGATGACGGCTCCACGCCTACGTCTCTTGGTTGCTGCTTTCTTTCTTTCCGTACCTGTCATTTTCGCACAACAACCAAGCGCCCTTGACTTGGAACAACTCAGTTCTGCCGACGCCCTGGCGCTCACTCCGGACTGGGTCAGGCACGGTGATCCGCAGCAACAGGCTTGGGCGGCGTACTGGATCCAGCGTGACCGGCAGGAGCAGGAAGTGCCGCTGCTTCTCGAAGTCCTGGCTAGTTACCAAGCGAGCGCGCAGGCCGGCTCCTCGGGTTGGACCGACCAGGACACGGCTATGCTGTATGTGCTCGATACGTTGATCCAGATGCATTCCAAGGTAACCTCGGAGCAGGCTGAGGCTCTCTACGGGAAGTTTCCGGTCCAGGCGCTCATCCTGCTGGCACACGATCCTGAGGACGCTCGGGACCCGCTGCTGCGCATTCTCGACAAGACTCAATCGCGGATTGACTGGCTGGCAGCCGCCGATCTGCTGGCGACTGATCCACCCGCCGGTTTCGCCGCCAGACTGCTGAAGGGAATCTCGATCCACGCGACCATTCGAGTGTTGAGCCCTGGCCAAGGTGGTTTGGGGGGATTGGGCAGCGGGTGCGGTGGTAGCGCCGCGTGGGGGCGAGGAGACTGGCCGCCGCTTGGCGTCTATCGACTTTCAACCCGGCCTTCGACAGGCTCCGAACTGTTCGCGAAGGGAGAGAATCCGGTCTACGTGAAACGGTCCGTTGAAGGCAGTTGTGACGCGAGCGAGGGTTGCGGGGACCTCCTTCTGAGTCTGGAGGCGCTTCGCCGAGATCTGATTGGGCAACTTCTCGGCATCAGGAAAGAGAAGTTCGCTCTGCAACTCAACCCCAGCCTCAATATCACGTGGAGCTCGGACGAAGCCTACTTCGACGCCGCAAGCGCGTTCGTCGCGCAACAGGAAGAGATCCTCGAAAACGCCCAGGCTGGTCTCGAAGCGCGGGGCCTGCTGACCGAGACCGAGGCCGCATCGGCGCAGCCGCCGTTTGAGGTCGAAATCCTTGACCTGCGCAATGACAAGACGCCACTTCCCGATCTGGTGTTTGCCGACCCTTCGATCAATGTCACTTACCGGGCCGTTGAGCTTGATCCAGCCGACTGATTCACCGTCGCAGTGTACTGGGCAGGCGCCGGGGGACTCCCACGCTTAGGTCGTCACTGACGCTCGCGCCTATCATCCTTGACTTGCCCTTTCGCAGCAGCTTAGAGTTAATCTTTACCGCTTCCACAACGGATTTGTTGGAGTGACGACTCTCCAAGGTGAGACGTGGCGGAAACATATCTGGATGCGATCGTTGCCGCGCGACGGCAGCAGGTGGAAGAGGCGCGCGGCCGCGTGCCTCTCGGACACTTGCAGAATGCGGCCGAGCGGCGTCACGAGTGGCGCGACTTCGCGGCGGCACTCTCCGGCGAAACCATCCGCGTGATTGCGGAAATGAAGAAAGCGTCGCCATCGCGCGGGCTCATGCGTGCCGATTACCGCCCGCGCGAGTTGGCCCAGAGCTACGAGGCGGCGGGTGCGGCGGCTCTTTCGGTGCTCACGGAGGAGCGCCATTTTCAGGGAGCGCTCACGGATCTTATCGACGCGCGCGACGCGGCCGGCTTGCCGGTGTTGCGCAAGGACTTCATCCTGGATGGCTACCAGATCTACGAATCGGCGGCGGCAGGCGCCGACGCGATCCTGCTGATCGTAGCCGCGCTTTCGGACAAGGACCTTCGTAACCTGATCGACCTTGCCGGTTTCCTCAACCTCGCGGCGCTGGTTGAGGTTCACACAGCGGAGGAGCTAGATCGCGCCCTGGCCGCCGGCGGTCGCATCATCGGGGTGAACAATCGTAATCTCAAGACGCTGGAAGTGGATTTGGCCGTTTCCTTCGCGCTGAGACCCAAGATCCCCGCACCCTGCCTGGCGGTGAGCGAGAGCGGCATCAGGACCGCGCAAGACTTGAAGACGCTGGGCGAAGCGGGCTACCATGCGGCCCTGATCGGCGAGCGCTTCATGGCTGCCGAGGATCCCGGCCGGGAACTCGCCGCATTGCTCGGTGCGACGACCGGCAGGGAAGGGTGAGGCGAGCACCGAAGAAAATCAAAAGGCAAAAGGCAAGAGAAGAGAAACGATCGCTGACGGCTGGACACTGAGAACTGAAAACTGAGAACTGCCTACTGCTCACTGCCTACTGCCGACTGGTTCACATGACCCGCGTGAAGATTTGCGGAATTAGCGGACTGGACGACGCGCGGCTCGCGGTCGAACTGGGGGCGGCAGCGCTGGGTTTTAACTTCTATCCGCCCTCGCCTCGTTACATTGTGCCGGCGGCGGCGGCGGCACTCATCCGGCAACTGCCGCCTCTAGTCATGGCGGTGGGGGTCTTCGCGGACGAAACGGAGGCTGGGCACGTTGCAACGCTGGCGCACGACGCGCGAGTAGATGCCGTGCAGTTGCACGGTCCCCGCTTCCCGATCATTTCAGATGCGCTCCAGGATTACCCGGTGATTCGCGCCGTCACCGTTCGCGAGCGAAGAGACCTTGAGGAGTTGGCCGGGCAGGCGGCCAGCGGGCTCCTGCTCGACAACTTCGACCCGAAGTTGATCGGCGGCACCGGCAGGACCATCGACTGGACCCTGGCGCGCGAGGCCAAGCGGTACGGAAACGTGATCCTGGCCGGCGGTCTCACGCCAGCCAACGTCGCCCAGGCAATTCGCGAGGTCCGGCCGTATGCGGTGGATGTAGCGAGCGGCGTCGAGTCAGCGCCGGGAAAGAAAGATCCAGAGAAGCTGCGGGCATTCTTTGCTGCCGTCGAAGAGGCAGACCGACAACACTGATCCATCGGCCTTGCCTGATGGTTCATTCAAGACGCCGACAAGACATGTAAATGGTCTGGCGGCGCGACCGCGCAGAGGCACTGGAAACAGTCGAGCGATGAAATGAAAACCCTGGCTACTCAGCCAAAGCGATGGCTCGGTATCGATTTCAGCGGGGACCATAACCGGTGGCGTCCCGGATGCCGTAAGAGCAACGTCTGGATCGCGGACGTTGGGGGGAATGACCCGTTCGTGCTATGCGATCTGAGATCAGTGCAACAGCTTCCAGGCAACGGAACCGCGTTCCATAGACTTACAGCGCTGTTGAGAAATCGGCAGTTCGATGCCGCAGCGATAGACGCCCCATTTTCAGTACCCGCCGAGTTCGTTCCGGCCGGCGATCATACGAAACTGCTTGAGTTCGTGTCCGAGATTCGGCGGCCCGTCGGGCGAAGCTTTCCGATGGCAGGCGACTTCGCCGATGGGATCGTCGCGGGACGTACGTTAAGCACAAAGAAGCCGCTGCGCGAAACTGAAAAGTACTGGCGGAAGCGGGGCGTACACGTTCGGTCGACGTTGTGGGTTAAAGAGCGAGGGGGGGCCGCCATGACGTCGGCCTGCCTCACCTTGCTTCATAACTCGCAATGCCCGATCTGGCCATGGGATCGCGCGGGTCCCGGCCTCCTAGTGGAGGCATTCCCAGCCGCTCAGCTTCACTACTGGAGCTTGCCCTACTGCAGATACAATGGCAACGACGCCGACGCTCGGCAGAATCGTCAGGAAATCGTGGGTTTTCTGTCGAGGCATGTCGTCCTCGACGCAAGAAAGCGGCAGGTGATGGAAGAGTCGGCAGATGCACTCGACGCGGTGATTTGCGCCTTTGCCGGCATCGCCGTGACGACCGGATGTGAGTTTAAGCCCCCGGGGTCTGCACCAAGCGAGGAGGGCCTAATCGGTGTTCACGACATGATGGAGACTGTCACAAATAGAATAAATACAGTGCTTCAATGACTCAATCGCTCAATCGCTCAATCACACAATGGCCGGATGTCCGGGGTCGCTTCGGTGAATTCGGGGGCCGATTCGTACCCGAGACGCTGATGCATCCCGTGCAGGAACTGGAGCGGGCGTACGAGGCGGCGCGGAGCGATCCCCAATTCCGCTCTGAGCTGGACCGGCTGCTGAAGGACTTCGCCGGCCGGCCCACGCCGCTGTTTCACGCTCGCCGCCTGACGGAGCACCTGGGCGGTGCGCAGATTTATCTCAAGCGTGAGGACCTGTTGCACACGGGCGCGCATAAGATCAATAACTGCCTGGGCCAGGGTTTGCTCGCCGTGCGGATGGGCAAGACGCGATTGGTGGCCGAGACCGGCGCGGGCCAGCACGGTGTCGCCACGGCCACGGTGGCGGCGTTGCTGGGACTCGAGTGCGTGGTCTACATGGGCGAAGAGGATATGGCACGCCAGGCGCCCAACGTTTTCCGCATGCGCCTCATGGGGGCGCGGGTGGTGGGTGTGGCGTCGGGTTCCAAGACGCTGAAGGATGCGATCAACGAGGCGATGCGCGACTGGGTGACCAACGTCGAGAACACGCACTACCTGCTCGGCTCTGTGCTCGGGCCCCATCCCTACCCGGTGATGGTCCGCGAGTTCCACCGCGTGATTGGTCAGGAGGCACGCCGGCAGATCCTGCACGAAACGGGCCGCCTCCCCGATACTCTTTTTGCCTGCGTAGGTGGAGGCAGCAACTCGATGGGCTTGTTCTACGATTTTCTCGGCGACCCGTCAGTGAAGATGGTGGGGGTGGAGGCGGGCGGGCGTGGTACGAGCCTCGGCGAGCACGCGGCGCGCTTCGCCGGCGGCAGTCCCGGCGTGTTGCACGGAACCTACACCTATGTGCTCCAAACGGCGGACGGCTTAATCTCCACCACCCACTCGGTCTCGGCCGGACTCGATTATCCCGCCATCGGGCCCGAGCACGCGGCGCTCTATCGCTCCGGGCGGGTCGAGTACACGCACGTGAGCGACGCCGAGGCGCTGGAAGCGGCGCGATTGCTTTCGCAGAAGGAGGGCATCATTCCGGCGCTCGAGTCGGCCCACGCGATCGCGCAAGTGATCAAGCGCGCGCCGTCCATGCGGCCGGACGCCATCGTGCTCGTTAATCTTTCAGGGCGCGGGGACAAGGACCTGGGGATTTTTCAGTCGGCGGGACTGCTGTAATCGCCGGTGCGGACAGCGTGCTAGACTGAAAAAGGGAGGCTCTGCAAAGTTATGAAGATCAAGGTGGTGCTCGAACCGAGCGACGAAGGCGGCTACACCGCATACGTTCCGTCTCTTCCCGGCTGCATCAGCGAAGGCGAAAACGTCCAAGAGGCCCTGGGAAACATCCAGGAGGCGATTGGGCTTTACCTCGAACCTACCGACGACGATCTCGTGACGTCTGCGCACGCTCTTGTGCAAGAGATTGAGTTGTGAGCAAGACACCATCGCTCCCATACGACAGGGTTGTGCGAGCCTTGCAGCGAGGTGGATGGAGCTTCCTGCGCCAAAGAGGAAGCCATTTGCGATTGCAAAAGAGAGTGGGGGACGAGTTGCTGAAAATCACGGTTCCTGCCCACCGCCCGATCAAGCGCTCAACCCTTGCTCATATCCTCAAAGAGGCACGGCTCGACCTTGAGGCATTCCTCGAGCTCTTATGAGTCGCGCGATGCCGTAAGGCTTCCATCGTGCGGACGACCGCTAACAGTCATGACTGTCCGCTCCACATCTCGCATTGAAGCTCGATTTCGCGACCTGCGCGCGCGCGGCGCGAAGGGTCTCGTGACTTACCTGACGGCGGGTGACCCATCGCTCGATGCCACGGGATTGCTGCTGGCGGCGGTCGAGCGTGGCGGCGCCGACGTGATCGAACTCGGCGTGCCTTTTTCGGACCCGCTGGCAGACGGGCCAGTAATCCAGCGGGCGTCGGAGCGGGCGCTGAAATCGGGCGCGACGCTGCGACGGATTATCGAACGGTTGCCGCGCTGGCGGGAGCAGGTGAGCGCGCCCATCATCCTGTTCACCTATTACAACCCGCTGCTGCAATACGGCCTGGAGACCTTCGCCCGCGATGCGGCTCAAGCGGGCGCGGACGGCGCGCTGGTGGTGGATGTGACACCCGAGGAAGCTGATCCTTACGTCGGCGCCATGCGGGCCCGCAGCCTAGACACGATCTTTCTGGCTTCGCCCACTTCGCCCGACGAGCGCCTGGCGCTGGTGGCGCGACTCTCCACCGGTTTCGTCTATCTGATCTCGCGCACCGGCGTCACGGGTGAGCGCGCGGAAATCTCTGGTGCCGTGGGACCGCTGGTGGAGCGCATGCGCCGGTTCACCGACTTGCCGCTGGCGGTGGGCTTCGGCATCTCGAACCCCGTCCAGGTGCGCGAGGTGCAGGCAGTAGCAGACGCGGCGGTGGTGGGTAGCGCGATCGTGCATGCTATCGATGATCGTTACGCGACCGGCGGCGCCGAAGCCATCGAGCGCTACGTCCGGTGGCTCAAAGAAGGCGCGGGGAGCGAGCCCCTATGAGCGACGTCGGCGAGTGGCGCAAGCGCATCGATGAGATCGACCAGCGGCTGGTGAAGTTGCTGAACGAGCGCGCGCAGGCAGCGGTGGAGATCGGGCACATCAAGAAGAAGCTCAGCCTGCCGGCTTGGCAGCCGGACCGCGAGGCGGAGATTCTCCGCAACGTGGTGAAAACAAATGACGGGCCGCTCGACGATGCTGCCATCCGCCGTCTTTTCGAGCGCATTATCGATGAGGCGCGGTCGCTCGAACGCCACGCTATGGATAGCGGCCACTCGGCGACGAAGGAGTAGTCTTCTGTGCTGGCGCGGACGAAAGTGCCGAGGCCCTGCTTGATTTTCGATCTTCGAGTTTCGAACCTGGCCGTCGCGTTAGAGAAGGAGCTGTTCGATGGTTGTCGTGATGCAAGAAGGCGCCCCGGAGGCTCAAATCCAGGGCGTTATCAACAAGCTGATGGAGATGGGGTTCGATATTCACCGCTCAACGGGCGAGGTTCAGACCGTGTTGGGTGCGGTGGGTGCAAAACCCGATTTTGACACTCGCGAGATCGAGTTATTGGACGGCGTGCAGGGGGTGCACCGGATTTCCACGCCGTACAAGCTCGCCAGCCGCCACTTTCGGCCCGAGGGTTCAGTGATTCAACTGGGCAAAGGCGTGGCCGTGGGGGGCGAGCAGGTGGTGGTGATGGCGGGCCCGTGCAGCGTGGAAAGCGCGGAGCAGATCGAGGCCGTTGCGGCTTGCGTCGCCCAACTCGGAGCGCGCGTCCTGCGCGGTGGCGCCTTCAAGCCGCGCTCGTCGCCCTACACCTTCCAGGGCCTCGGGCCAAGAGGGCTCGAACTGATGCGGCGCGCGGCCGATCAATACGGGTTGCTGGTGGTGTCGGAAGTAATGGACCAGACCCAGATTCCGCTGATGCTCGATTACGTCGACCTGCTGCAGGTCGGCGCGCGCAACATGCAGAACTTTTTCCTGCTCAAGGAACTGGGCAAGACTGCGAAGCCCATTCTGTTGAAGCGCGGGATTTCCGCCACCCTCGAGGAGTTGTTGCTCTCGGCCGAGTACATCATGTCCGGCGGCAATTACAATGTGATCTTGTGCGAGCGCGGCATCCGAACCTTCGAGAGTTCCACCCGCAACACGCTCGATGTTTCGGCCATCCCGGTAATCCACAAGCTGTCGCATCTTCCTATCATTGCCGACCCTTCGCACGCCACCGGCCGGCGCGACAAGGTGGTGCCTATGGCGCGTGCCGCCGTCGCCGCGGGCGCCGACGGGCTTCTGGTGGAGGTGCACAACAATCCGGAAAAGGCGCTCAGCGACGGGCCGCAGGCGCTCTACCCCGAGCAGTTTGGACAATTGATGAGGGAATTAAAGCTGATCGCGCCCGCCGTCGGACGAACGATCTGATAGCAGAGAAAGTGAATCCGCAGATTACGCAGATTACACAGATTCTCAAAGAGAGGAACCAGAACCTGGCCTTTTAGTCTGTGTCAATCTGCGTAATCTGTGGATTGATTTGCTTTCCCATGCCGTACTCCTTCCATCGCGTGACGATTGTCGGGCTCGGGCTCATCGGCGGCTCTTGGGCGCTGGCCCTGAAGAAATGTGGTTTCGCCGGGGAGGTTGTCGGCTGCGACCGGCCGGAGGTGCTCCATCACGTCCGGGCGCTGGGAATGATCGACGCCGGCGACGAGCATGCAGCGTCAGCCGCGTCTGAGGCTGACCTGGTGATCCTGGCGACTCCCGTGGGCGCAATCCTCGACCTGCTTCCGGTGCTGCGGCGCGCCCTTTTGCCGCGCGCTCTGGCCACCGACGTGGGCAGTACCAAACGTCTCATCTGCCAGCGGGCGCGCGAAATCCTCGACGGCGAGCCTCTGTTTCTCGGCGGCCACCCGCTCGCCGGCAAGGAGCGCTCGGGTTTCGCAGGCGCCTCCGCCGAACTGTTCCAGAACGCGCGTTACGCACTCACTCCTTTGAGCCCGGACCACCTGCGCGACCCGCGCGTGCAGGCCTTTTCCGATCTCGTCACCAGCGTCGGCGCGCGGCCCTTTGTCACCGACGCTTCCGCTCACGATCGGGCCATCGCCTTCCTCAGCCATTTGCCGCAACTGGTTTCCACCGCGCTCTCCAGCCTGATCGCCGAGCAGGGCGGGGAAGAATTCCTGCCGCTGGAGTTGGCAGCGACGGGCTTCCGGGATATGACGCGCCTCGCCGACAGCCCCTACGCGCTGTGGCGCGACATCTGCCTCACCAACATTGAAAACATCCAGTCCGCGCTCGAGTCGCTGGTAGAGAAACTCGAGGCCATGAAGCTGCACCTGAGCGACCGTGAGTTGGAGCGCGAATTCAAACAAGCGCAACGGTTACGCGACAAACTACGCGAATTGCAGTGACAGCGAAACTCGGCAAGCGGGATTGCTGGGCAGTAGCGTCGCGAACCGAGGTCGTCGGCAGCGTGAGGGGTTACAATGGGAACGGGGCGCGAGCGAACGCCTTGAGACCAGTAGCCATCCATACCAGGACCATGATCGTTGCCGCTCGTCACTCGTCACTGATCACTCGTCACTGCTTCAAGGAGGCGCCATGATAAGCGACGTTATCGAGATTCTCGGCTCGACTCCGGAGAAAATCCGGCGCGAGATTGCTGGGCTTTCGCCGCGTCAGTTGAAGGCGCGGCCGGCGCCGGATAAATGGTCGATCCAGGAAATCCTGGCCCACCTCGACGACGTAGAGGAGTTAGGCATGCGGGCGCGGGTGGCGGCCATGATCGAGCAGAACGAGCCCTCGCTCGCGCCCTTCGATCAGGAGCAGCGCGCGATCGAACAGCGGTACCACAAGAAAGCGCCGCTCCGCGCGCTCCACCACTTCGCGCTCCAGCGAAAGGCCAACGTGAAATGGCTGCGCACCCTGAAGCCGGCGCAACTGAAGCGCAAAGGTCATCATCAGGCGGTCGGGGAGATCACCGCCGGAGAGATGATCCACGAGTGGGCGTTTCATGATCTCGGCCATCTGAAACAGATCCTGGAGGTCAAGCGGTACGCGTTGTGGCCTGAGATGGGGAACATGAGGCAGTTTTACAAGCTGCAGTGAGTGCGCAATAGCTTGCCGAAACCATGCGCGGGAAGTACGCAACGAACCTCCTTGGACAGAGGTGAGGGAGAGTGCGAAATGGCTGGACCACTTTCACGCCGGGCAGAGATTCTGCGCCGACTGGTGCCGTTCATTGATCTGGATGATTGGGCGGACGCGGGTGACTTCACGATCTTTGGCGTCCGAGCTTTGAACTGGCAGTATCCTCTGTGGGCTCTTGAGCCCCGCCAGGGCGCTCCCCACTCCCGACTAGAAAAGGAGACGGACGTTCAGACGCTTCAGAGCATAGCCAGTGAAGCGAAAGCTCGGGCGGGTCGGCGGTTCGCAAGCGAGCGCACCGAGCTGGGGCATGTAGAACCCGCCGACTTCTGGGACTACATATATGAGCAGGCTCAGAAGCGGCTGTCACCCGAAGGCTATGCTGCCTTCACGCAAGATATCTTGCGCGCGTCCAGAGCGACACCCCAAGAAGATACGGGGCGCACGGATGCTATCGAGGGGGCAAGGGTTGACGCGCTCGATTGCAAGTACTCAAACGAAGTACTCGAAAAGCTCGAGGGCATCGTGGCTCGATCTAGCGCCCTCGAAAGGGTCAGCCTTCAGGCCATCCCCAACCGGCGTGTACAAGTTTGCTTTGAAGAAGCCCATCGCTGCTACCTCTATGGTTTCATGCTAGCCACCGCCGCGCTGTGTCGGTCAATCCTGGAATCCGCCCTAATAGAGAAGGTCGATCCTGAGCGAAAGCTGTCGTATTCCAAGGCCAACGAAGATCACATCCTCGACGCGGTCTACAGGCTCCCGGATAAGTCGCTCCCCCGCCATGCCCGCGACAAAGTGAAATCCCACATACTCAATATGATCTACAAGGCCAGAAAGGACGGAATTTTGCCCGAGCCTTGGGCGGGCTGGGCCGAGGAAGTCCGGGAGGCGGGTGGGGCAGCAGTTCATAAATCCGGACGGTTCGCGTCGGACTGGCCTGACGAAAGGGTTGAAGAAGTGTTTCTCCATACCCGGGAGATACTTTGCAAGCTTTACGGCCGCAGCGAAGATGCCCCGTGAACCAGCGCGTATTTCCGTCCATTCGCGCTCCGGAAGCCAGGACAAGCTATGAACAAGATCTTCCCCAATGCGGACGCCGCCATTGCCGACCTCACCGACGGCGCGTCGATCATGGTCGGCGGTTTCGGGCTCTGTGGCATTCCCGAAAACCTCATCGACGCCGTGCGACGCAAAGGCACGAAGAACCTCACGGTCATAAGCAATAATGCGGGCGTGAATCAGTTCGGCTTGGGACGCTTGCTGGAGACGCGGCAGATCGCCAAAGTGGTGGGAAGCTACGTGGGCGAGAACAAAGTGCTCGAAGGCCTGGCACTCAGCGGTGAAATCGAGCTGCAACTCATGCCGCAGGGTACACTGGCGGAGCGCATCCGGGCCGGCGGCGCCGGCATCGCCGGCTTCTATACGCCGACGGGTGTGGGTACGGTGGTCGCCGAAGGCAAGGAGGTGCGCGAGTTCGACGGGCGCCGTTACCTGCTGGAGCGCGCGCTCACTGCCGACTTCGCCTTTATCAAGGCGTGGAAGGGCGACCGGTGGGGAAACCTGATTTATCGCAAGACGGCGCGCAATTTTAATCCCATGATGGCCACGGCCGCCCGAGTGACCATTGCCGAAGTGGAAGAATTGGTGGAACTGGGCGTACTGGATCCGAACTGCGTCGTCACGCCCGGCATCTACGTGAAGCGGATATTCCAGGGAACGAACTACGAGAAGCGCATCGAAAAACGGACCGTGAGGAGCAGGTAGAGCGTAGACCACATATGGCAGGCGGGCGACAGACTTGTTCTCCCTCATGCCGTCTACAGTCTACAGTCTACAGTCTACCCGTCGAATTAGGTGGAAGGTAGGCATAAGATGGAGAAGCGAGAATTCATCGCTCGTCGCGTCGCCCAGGAACTGCGCGACGGTTACTACGTCAACCTCGGGATCGGTATCCCGACCCTGGTGGCGAACTTCATCCCGCCGGGCATGGAAGTGGTGCTGCAATCGGAGAACGGGATGCTGGGCATCGGGCCGTACCCGTTCGAGGGCGAGGAAGATCCTGACCTCATCAACGCCGGCAAGGAAACGGTGACTGAGCTTGCCGGCACCTCCTATTTCTCCAGCGCCGATTCCTTCGCCATGATCCGCGGCGGCCACGTCGACCTCACCGCGCTGGGCGCCATGGAAGTAGACGCTCAGGGCAACCTCGCAAGCTGGATGATTCCGGGCAAGGTGGTGAAGGGCATGGGCGGCAGCATGGATCTGGTGGCAGGCGCGAATCGCGTGATTGTGGCGATGGAACACATTAGCAAGGAGCGCCGCCCGAAGATTCTGAAGCAGTGCACCCTGCCGCTGACCGGCGCGGGCGTGGTGGACATGATTGTCACCGAGCTGGCGGTGATCGATGTGACGGCGGATGGGCTCGTGCTTCGGGAAATCGCGCCCGACACCAGCGTCCACGCCGTCCTCGCCGCCACCGAACCGGAGTTGATCGTCAGCCCGGAGTTGAAAGTAATGTCTGTCTA
>Ga0209039_10000710_pt1 | contig 32128 bp, 18 predicted proteins | sample BogFormECP12_OM1_FD_188238 | JGI IMG/M metagenome (GOLD analysis project Ga0209039, IMG submission 188238) | Bog forest soil microbial communities from Calvert Island, British Columbia, Canada - ECP12_OM1 (SPAdes) (version 2) | ecosystem: Environmental > Aquatic > Freshwater > Wetlands > Bog ... | reverse complement strand
CACGCCGGACGCCCACGCGTGGCTGCCCGAGCCGCTGAATTTCCAGTACGTCGCGGCCAAACCACTGCCACCCGCGTTATCAGCCGGTGTTAGCGTGAAAACCGTCGCCGGCGTGACCCAGCTCTTCGGTCCAGACGTGTACGACGCCGTGAACCCGATCGCCGTCGTCGGGGCAATGGTGTCGATGTAGACCACCTGCGTTTTCAACGTCTCGTTGTTCCCGGAATTGTCCCACGAACACCACGAGATCGTGTACGTTCCATTGGACATCCCCGTCATCGAGAATGGTGCGGAATATTGCGTCCACGCATGCGCTCCTGACCCGCTCCACTTGTAATACGTTTTTTGAACCCCGCTAGGATTGCTTCCTGGATCATTTGCCGATAAGCTGAATGACGTCGAACTGGTTGCCCATTTTTTCGAGCCGCTCGTGTAGGACGAGGTGAAAGAGATCGTCGTGGTAGGTGCATTTGGATCGACTACGAGGGAGATCGAAACCCCGCTTGAAACATAGTTCGTGCAAGAATCAGTGGCGCTGACCGTAAGTTGAGTATCGGTCGCTAATTGGGATGTCGTCACGGTTGCCTTGACCGCCGCATCGGAATCCTGTGTGCCTGGATATGGTCCATGAGTGCCATCAGTCACGCTGCTCGTCACGCCGCTCGTTACCAACGCGTTCGTGTAACTGTTTCGCATTGTCGTGTAATATAAGAAGATCGATGATGGATTCACGTAATATATCGACGAAGCTGAATACACTATTTGCCCGGATTGCGTTGCATTCACAAAGGATGAATAAGTCGGGCACGGATTGATCTTCACGAGGATCGTGGATGTGAAATTGTTGTAATACTTATGCTGAAAGGTCACCACGATGCTGTACGTCGCGTCGGCGCGGGTCGTGAACGGGAGGACTTGGGTTCTCGTCAACGCGGATGTAGTGCCGGACGCGTCAGTCGTGCCGTTCGTGACGTATGAATACGCGAGGTTGGGGATTGCCGAGCCATTGTTAGCATCAGGCATCGCGTGGATCAACGTAATGTCGCTGAAATAATGGCCTTGAAACTTGCCGTTAATCCATATATTATCGATATAGAACGGTCCTGTAGCTGGAATGGTTGCATCGATCTTTAAACTGGTGATCAAAAGTGAAACGCCACCAGATTTCGTGTAATTGCCACCACCATTGTTGTACATTGTACCGTTAATCAGCACATTATATTTCGTTGCAGAAACGAAGTTAATCGTGACGTTATAATCGGTCCCATTTGAGAAAGGTCGTAATGTTCTCCAGATAGCGTTGTCCATGACCTGAATACTACCATTGGATACGAATTGAAGCTGTTGGACTGGCGTTCCACCATTATTTAATTCCACGAGATAATTACCACCACTGATGCTCGACGGGTTAATAATGTATCCAGCGCTCGCAACATTTACTAATTGCACCGATGTAAATGCGTAAATGGGCCAACTCCCAATTGAATTAGCAAATATTTTCGATAAACATCCACGCTGGCTGCCGTGATTCTGCGTGGCGATGAATGTATAGGTACTGCGAATACTCGGGCCAGCAGAATTCCAAGAGGTCCAGATATTGTCGATATATCGAATGCCAGTAGCCCCGGCATCAGTGTTCATTTGAAAGCCCCCCACCAACTTGTTCGTGCCGCTATATTTTAGATAATTGCTCCCACCGTTGTTATACACTGTCCCGTTTATGGTAAGATAGAAATGCGTGGCATCGACAAACGAGAAAATGAATACGTAATCTGTCGATGCAGAAAATGCAACAAGATCGACCCAGGAGCTACTGGTCGTGATGCGGATGTTACTATTGAAGAAATTTAAATACACAATGGGAGTGCTATCGCTGGCAATCAATGCATACTCGCATGTCGTTCCAGATCCACTCGTCATTGTCCCGCTGTTTATCGTGTACCCGACCTGACCGACATTGCTCGATTGTGCCGTTCCAAATATATAGGTTGGATAGGAAGCCGCCGCGCTTCCCACGGTTTTTGAGAAGCATCCACGTTGGCTACCGTCTTGTGTTTGGGCTGTGAACGTGTAGTAGCCATTTGAAACCCAGTTGTTCCAATACGCAGTGTTTTGGATAGGCATGCCAATCGAATAGGATTCAAAATCCTCGATGCCATTATGCTTGATCGGGGGATTTGATGATTGATATTCGTTGAAGTTCTCCGAAATCGTATTCGCGGCTTGAGACAGCATGGATCCATATTGTGTAATCGATGTGAGTCCGGCGTTCATAGAGCCGAGGACGGTCAAGGTCACGGATAGGAAACCAACCGCGATTGAAGAGTTCCATCGAGCTTGGATGCGGTAAATACCGAGCACGTCTTTGGAGATGGTCCATCCGGGGTTTAAATAAACAGTGGAAACAGGAATGCTAAATGATGCGTTAAACGTTGAATATACCAGCGAATTGTTAATCGATACAGGATAATAGGCGCCCACGGTCATGTTGCCCGTAGATTGAGCGCTCGCCAGCATCGCGGAAAATATCACTGTATTTGTCACGTTTGCACTCGTAACCACATTTCCGTTGACTTTTATACTAATAGAGGTGATTTGGTTGATGGATGTGCAACGAACCTGCCAAAAAGAGTCAGGAATGATGCCAGTTATTCTCAACAAGTTACTAATGACAGTATATCGGGTGTAATTAACGGCCGTCGAAAGCCCGCCCGAACTCGAAGCGTTATAAACACCTTTCACAGTCCAACCAGCAGGGATATTGATCAAAAGTTCTCGATTTTGCGTTCCCGATGGATATGTTTCTAATGCTGAAGACGTGATGTTCCAATTCACGATCCCGCTTCCATCGCTCGTAAAAGTTTGGGGCGCCATATCAGTTGCAGTGTAATATAGTTTCAACGTAACGTTCGAGGAAACGCAAGTGATGGTTGACGAGAAATTGAGCGTCTTGATGGAAGATCCAGTTATGCTCGCGCGGCCATTACCATCAAACGACGTGCCGTTTACCTTCAAGCTCACTTGGCTTGGTTGAAATACTCGTGATTGATTGTTTGCATCATTCCTGTACAACCGCTGATATACCAAGCAAAACCGCCTCGATTGAATTTCCCCGTTCCATGCAGGACTTGGTGGCCAGTTATAATTACGGCCCCCGCCTCCTTGATTGGCAATGTAGGACCATTGAAGAGAGTCTAAACCAGGCAAGCCTTGTGCCCATTTGGTGCCATTGATCACGACATACCAGGAGCGCTGAGCAGGCTTCGAGGCATTTATCGTGTAATCACAAGTGGTGTTTACCCATTCTCTAGAACCGCTGGTGGTTTTCGGTAGATTTGCACTCCAATGTGCTTGATTTGGTACATCGATGCTTGTTGTCGTGTTGTCATACAATTGAATGAGCGGGTTATTGGTCGATTGACCATTCAACGTCGTTATTGCAATGTATGGCGAAATGGATCGTACTTGATATCGCCACGATCCCGTTATTTGCTGGCCAAGCATTTCCAAGGTCGTATTGTCAATGGGATCATAAATAGTTGAAGTCGTTCTCAAGACATGAACATAATCGGGTTGCGCGAAGGCTTGGTTATTCGTCGCATTTATGTCAACCCGATTAATTGAATACCCGCTGATGCCAAGGCTTGAAATATCGAGCAACTTGCTTCTTGTCACGCTATTAAAACTATTCGTGAGAGTGACATTGAAAGTAGAACCACCGAGCTTCGTGAAATTCTTTGTCAATCCTATGCTCGTAGCGGTGCCTTGGAAAACAGGCGAGTACGTTTTTGGAAGATCACTGGACATTATGCGAGTGCCGTCATTGCACGATAACGGTGATGCAATGTTTAGTGGAGCAAAAATGTTTGTACTTAAAAGGAGTACTGTAATAAAAGTTAGGAAAATTACGGCTAGATGCTGGTTTTTCATGGAATGTTTTGCTCGCGTGTTCATTTCATATCACCGACAAAAAAGCATGTGTAATCGTGATAGTCCTTATTTGAAATAAAATAATGAACTTGTTTTCGGATAAAATCCATTGATAGCAACTACATATCATTTTATTAAACCAAGATATATATGTTTGAAGAATTGAAAAAAAGCTCGTTATTAAGTTGATCCCAAGGTATAGCCGAGAATTCATATAAATTGGAAAATTAAAAGATAATAAAGGCTATGCGCTTCAAAAATTTGCTTTCAAAAATGAATAATTCATAATTACTCTGATTTTTTGATGTAATCTATCTTTTTTTATGTTCTTGACAAGAAAATAGAATAATAAAATAAAGAGAGACATTAATAATGTAAAATCCAAAAATGCGAGTCGAAATGACTTTATATGAAGTTAATATTTTACCAATGGGTGTCTAGTTTCATCTAATTACTCTGATGTGAAATGCAAAGCGTAATGAACTATAGAGCTCTTGGCGACAAGATAGAGACGAAATCGATAGTAATATCCGTTTTGGGGTTGGGTAGGATTGGCTTGCCAACCGCTATCGAGTTTGGGTATCATGGGTATAAGGTGATCGGCGTCGATATAAACATTGAATTGTTGAACAATCTAAAAGATACTAAAACCTACAACGATGAACCAGGGCTTGAAGCATTACTCACGCGCTGCAATAAAAACAAGAAAATCGAATATACTACTGATGCAGTGCACGCGTTGAAAAATAGCGACGTGGTTATAATTTGCCTTCCCACACCTATCAATGAGGATATGAGTCCGGATTATAGCATCATCAAAACAATCTCGAAAACTATAGGAAAGAACTTAAAGCCTAACCAGATCGTCATCGTCGAAAGTTCCGTATCTCCAACGACTATTGAGAATCTCATCTTGCCGATCATCGAAGAGGAAAGTAATCTGGTCGTAAATCAAGATTTTGGTATCTGTTCCTGCCCCGAGCGTGCCGACCCTGGAAAAATCATCGAGAATTTCGACAAAGTAGCCCGCATCGTCGGTGGTTCAAGTCCGGAAATTACAAATTTGGTTTCAAAACTATACGGTACTATCACTAAGGCCAAGATCGTTCAAGTATCGAACCCCGGTACTGCAAACGCTATCAAGCTAACAGAAAACATCTTTCGCGACGTTAATATCGCACTCATCAACGAGCTTGCCGTTCTTTACGAAATGCTTGGGATTGATATTAAGGAAGTCATTGCAGGTTGCTCGACTAAGTATAACTTCCAGCCTCATTATCCAGGGCCTGGTGTCGGCGGTCCGTGTCTTCCTGCAAATCCGTATTACATCATTAAAGACGCAGCTCGGGTGAATTATATTCCCTTCCTGATCAGGGTCGCACGCGAGGTCAACGATCGGATGCCTGAACATGTCAAGAATCTCATCATCAATTCGCTGAATAAAGCAGATTTGCCGATCAGCGGCACAACGATCTCTATTTTGGGCATATCATACAAGGCCAATGTAAAAGACATTCAAATCAGCCCATCCATAAAAGTCATTGCTCTCCTTCAAGAATTAAATGCTAAATTGAAGATCTACGATCCATATTACAAGGGAGAAACGATCAATAATTTTGAAATATGCAATAGTCTGGATGAAGCATTAAACGAGACAAGTGCCATTGTAGTGTTGACAGATCACGATGAGTTCAAGGAGATCGATTTCAACAAGATAATGGAAACAAATGGGTCATTAATTCTCGTGGATTCTAGAAACATTTACAATCTAGAGATGCTCCCACCTGGAACCATTTGTTGTGGAGTTGGAAGACCTTTACGGCAAATATAATGATACATTATACAATATTTTGTTATTAGAAGTGCTATTAGTGTTATGAAATTGCTTATACACGAATATTATCAATTTGTAAAAAGAAATTTTAAGGAGTTATTTCTCTGAACGTAAAGAATTAACACGACGGTTACAAAGGATTCAGTAATGACCATTGCTAAGGCTGAACCAATTCCATCGAAAAAAAAGATGAGAAGTGGTAACAAACCAATGCATAAACCACTTGCAATTGAGAGGATAGTGGTTAATTGTTTTTGCTTTCCAAAAGGAACTAAACATTGAATCCCATAAACATTGCTTATTCCCACAATAAAGGGTATGAACGAAAGAATTCTCAAAATCGGAATAGAGCCTTCGTATTCCGCTCCGACAAGAAAGTTTATAATGAATTCTGCAAAAAAGAAAATCATCAAAGTTAATAATAAGCCTAAACTTGCCATTAAGATAAGCACTTTTCGCGCGAAACGTTTTGCTTCATCTGGTGCATCATGAGCTAATTTATTCATACGAGGATACACGGCTTGAGCTATAGGACCAAGAAGGACCCCGCGTGCGGTTGAAACAATTGTATTTGCAACCGAAAAAAAACCTACTGTAGTGTTATTTGTCATCAAGCCCAAAATAAAAGGCACTGTTATTGTATACAGGCTTACGACTGATTGTTGTATGAAAAAAGGCAAACCCTTAGAAAATTGAAATTTAATCTCAGTTAGGTTTGGTTTCTTTGGCCGTATCTTGAAAAGTTTGTAGATAAGTACAAATGAAAATGCGCATATCATCAAAGGGAAAATGCTCCGAATGATTAAGTAAATCAAAAAATCATCGCCGGCCTTTACAAAAATAAAAACAAAAATGATGAAGATCATTTGATTGAATAAATTTAAGATTGTTATCCATTTCATATTTTGAATTCCCTGAAAAAACCAAACGGGAAGTAATTGACTTCCAGCAATTGACCCGAAAGTAATGATATAGATCGCGGCATTTGAGGAAAAAAAATTGATTGTAAACACAAGTATGAGCAAAATAATGAAACCGACCAAGAGTAAAATTGATGTAAGAAGAGTAATTGACCAAAATATTGCATTCACCTTTTGTGAATCCTGCTGATTAATAGCGATTTCCCGAGGTCCTGATAAATTAAAACCGTACTGGGAAAGTAGTTGAAAATAACTGAGTAATGACGTGGCAAAGGACAATAAACCATATTTTTCTGGACCTAATATCCGAGTCAAGTAAGGAAATAAAATAAATGGCCAAATTACATTAAAGCCTTGTAAAATCATTAAGGAGATAATATTTCGGAAAACTGTGCCATTTTCTTTTCCTTTGAAAAGGCTAAAAATTTTTCCTATCAAGGAATCTATCCTCAATTCCATTAAGTGACACTTTCGCGTTCTTATAATTACACAAGTGCCGATATGATATTAATAAAGATCTTAAATTCTTAATAGATTGGAATAAATACGGGCACTATTGAGCAATTTATTTGCCTTGGTGCGAATATTGATGTTATTAATTCAATTTGTTCAACTCAAGAAAGTGGAATACTCATCAAAAAATACATGGTAATTAACTTTTCGAGTGTGAGTCCCGAAAATGAAAGTGGTTATATTAGGTGGTGGCCTGGCATCCTTAAGTCTCGCCTTTTTTCTTCAAGAAAAAGATTTTATTGATAAAATTGATATCCTTGAAAAAGATATAAGAATAGGTGGTTTATGCCAATCTTTCGAATTGAACAAAATTGTTTATGATATCGGTCCGCATATTATTTTCTCCAAGGATTCGGAAATTCTCGAGTTTCTAGTCAATCTGCTCGGGGAAAATATCAAAAAATATAAGCGATCTAACAAGATTATCCATAATAATACTCTACTTCAATACCCTTTCGAAAATGATCTCTCGAAATTGCCCAAAGACGAACTTGATTATTGCGTGAACACATTCATAAAAAATCCCTACTCGCAATATTCTCCAAATAATATGCTTCAGTTTTTTCTAAAGACATTCGGTGAAGGTATCACCAATTTGTTCCTTAGGCCATACAATGAAAAAATTTGGAAATTTGACCCGAGTTTTTTGGATCTTCAAATGGTTGAACGAATTCCACGACCGTATGATGAAGATATTCTTCGAAGCGCGAAGGGTGAGACTGTTGATGGATATCTTCATCAACTGTATTTCTATTATCCAAAAAATGGCGGTATTGAATCTATCGTGAAAGAATTCTTACTGAATTTCAATTCAAAGACACAGGTTCACACGAATCAAGAAGTAATTAAAATCTCGAAGAAAGGTAATAAATTCCTTGTTTCGAGCTTGGATCAAGATTATCCATGCGACAAGATAATTTCAACGATACCAATCGATATCCTGACAAAAATTTACGCTAACGTTCCTTCGGATATTCAAAATGCGAGCGCTTGTTTGAAATATAATTCATTGATAATTGCTGGAGTACAAGTGAAGAAACGTCCTGCAACCAAGGATTACGTGTACACTTTGGCAAATAACCAAATCATTTTCCACAGGGTTTCAAACCTTGATTTTCTAGGAAACAAGTATAAAGTTCTTGATAGAACGATGTATCTCGTGGAAATTACATACAGGAAAGGTGACCGCATCTCTGGATTAACTGATGAGCAATTAATTGATGAAATAACAAGAGGTTTGCAATCCGTTAAATTGATATTATCGAAACAAGACGTCATTGATATACAAATTCGTAAATTTGAATATAGTTACGTTCTTTATGATCTTAACCACCGTAAAAATGTAGATCGTGTTAAAACGTTCTTCCAAAAAGCTGGAATAACTTTACATGGCCGATTTGGCGAATTCGAATACTTGAATATGGACACGATAGTACGACGTTCTAAAGATCTTGCATCAACTTTTTCTGTTTCAAGTTAGGAATCCAGAAGATTTGTTTAAATAATCGATAATTAATTTTGTGGATTAAGTTTACGCGTTTAAATGACGTTCTTTAAGAATTTCGTTAATCATTTTTGAATATTCTGTTGCAAATTGCCGCGATCTGAAAGTATTAATGAAAGTTAGGTGGTTCTCCTCCTGTAATTTATGAATCGTCTGTTCAGGTAAATCGACAATTCGAAGAAGCGTAGATACTAAATCTTGTACTTCAGGACGCGCTAGAAAAACACCCTTGGTGAGTCTTTCGTATTCAATATGACCCCCAACCTTTGTCGAGAGCACTATTCGCCCCAGGGCAAGACATTCAAGAACAAGAATGTCAAAAAAACAATTTCTATTCGGATTCATGATCACGTCCGTGGCGTTAACAAGATCATATACGTTATCAATCCATCCAAGGATACGAAGGTTATTAGGAGCATTATTCAGTATTTTATTATAAAGATCTCCTGACTTTAAAAAAATGAAACGGTCATCGTTTTCTAGCCGCTTTGCGACCTTTAAAAACAAATCATAACCTTTGTCGGTATGCCCGCGTCCAATGAACGAGATTATGCGTTTATCGGGGGAGACGTCAATAGATTGTAAGAATTCATCTCTTGATTTCGTTGCCTTGATAAAACTATCATCAATACCTGTGAGTACGATTTTAATCTTCTCTTGCAAGATCAGGGGACGAAGTTTTTTAGTATATTTAATATATCCGTCAAAACAATGAAGAGAAGGGACGACGAAATAATCAGCGTACTTGAAACATTTTACATGCATAAATTCAAGGAGTTTTGATGCTATTCGATAATCGCGTGCTTGATTGGGATTTTGAATTTCCGTAAGACGCTCATGAATTCCGCTCGGACTATGCCAAGTTAGCAAGAGAATTTTCTTGTTCGAGGTTGAATATTTTTTAAAGAAAAATAATAAAAGTGGATCGTGAAAATGGATCACACTTATCTCAAAGGTCATTAATAACGAATCCAATATTTTGATAGTCTGTTTATAATCCCTAAAGAGTAAAATTAATTCAATATTTGTCTGTAATACGACTCTATTAGCAATTAATCTATTCAATAATGAAGAAATTCGTGGTTTCACTTTATCGAAGAAACTAAGTGATGAAAAAGAGCCATTTTGTTTAACATTTAATTTATATTTTTTTTTCGTGCGAAAAAATAAAATATCATTCACACCAATCTCTAATAATCCATTTCTTAAGTGAAAAAGATAGCCTGGTGGTCCGCCACCTAGGCGAATGTTCTCACTGACGATTAAGCATCTTTTTTTTCGGGATAATTGCATAGTTTCAAAGCTCATTCAATTTTATATTAATGTTATAAGTCTCAGGTTTGGAATCCAAGACTATAATACATGTCCAAATTTTAAGTGCAGCAGTAAAAAGTTTATATTTTCAAACCTATCCATTTATTTTTTAACCACTTCAAGAATCTTCTTTTTAAAGGTCTCCATTTCATTTGTAAAGGTGTAAGTTTCCTTAATCAAGGCTCTTGAAGATCGCGAGAGATTTTCAAAAAAGATTTTATCACTCGCGATACATCTCATCATCTCTATCATCCGTTCAATTGATCCTTGTGCAAACAAGCCACCTTTTTCAAGAATCAAGGTTTCATGCCTAAAATTCAGTGAAATTGCGGGAGTTCCTGTCAACCACGACTCTAAAAATGTTTCTGGAAAACCTTCAAAATCAGATGTATTGAGAAGGGCAAATGCGTGCATATATTGCTCTTGTAATTGTTTAGGATTGAGTATACCAAGATATTCGACATTCGGAAATACCAATAACTCGTTGAGAATCGTTTTATATTCCTTCTCCACACGACCAGCAATTTTAATATAAAATCCGGCCGGAGCAATTAATTTGAGTATATCGGGCCTTTTTTCACGTGAAAAACGCCCAACCCATAAAAAATAGCTCCGATCCGAATAGGGTGATATTTGCTCGTCTGCTAACGAATCATCGCTTCCTTTATGAATTATTTCAGTTTTTTTTTGGAATATCGGTGAAATTAGGGATAGTTGAGTGCGAGATTGTAGGATAATTTTATCACAAAAAAAAAAGCCGAGATAATAAAGTACGCCTATAATCACTCCACGAAACCGGATTGTTTTTATCAGGGCGCAATCAACGTCGGAAGCAATTCCAAAAATTAGTCTTTTCCTGAATACTTTTGATAATATCCCGCACAATAATAATGCTGGATCGAAGGATCTTTTGTAAATCACTTCTGATTTTCCATCTTTATATGCTTTAATTGTTCGGAGTAGGGAGTATAAGTAATGTGGTTCACGAAAATCGGTTAAATTATAGTATAGAATACCCGTTTTTCCTCTAATCATAAATGTCGATCCGAAGTTGATAGGAGTGATGACTTCAATAATAGTGCCTTCTGATTGCATCGCTTTAATATATTTGGCAGCCCGGATTTCTGCACCACCTACGACATTATAATTCGATTTCTCGATTATTGCATACAAATGACTAACGGCAAAACTAATCCTGTTTATCTTCATGGGTAATTCAATCCATATTTTTATTCCCAAAAAGTGAAAATAGCATTTGTTCGGTTTTTTGGTACTATGGTTTTTTAAAGAGAAAGACGTTACAACCCCCTTCAGGTGCTTTTTCAAGCTTTATTAGCTTGAATCCAAGTTTCTTGCAAAATTCGATGATTTCTGAAGCACTTGCGACCTCATAAGGAAGCCCACCTAGCCAATCTAAGATATCGTGATACGAATCCATACCTCTTATTTCTCTCTTGTTCCATTTAAATGGATTTTGATGATTAATCACCAAATAAAAAATTTTTCTAAGTATCATCAAATAAACCATCATTTTTTTTCCAAAGATTGTGGATGCATTGTATTTTTTTTTCAAATTTAAATACTTTGGATAATTCGGGCCTTTAACGTAAATTGATATCCATAGATAACCTGATTCGTCAACCAGGTGAGCGGCATTTTTGATTGCTTTCCACATGTGTCCAGTATGATGGAGCACGCCCCATGCATATACAATATCGTATGTATCAAGTTTAGATAAAAATTCTTCATCAAGAATAGAACCTTGAAATATTTGCCAGGAAATCGGTTTTCCTTGTTTCCTCCAAAGATATCTTGTCGCCTCGACTGAAGCACTATCAAAATCAAACGAAGTGATTTCTTTGACACCCAGCTTGTAAAATGATAAAGAATGAAGTCCGGACCCAGAACCTATATCTAATACTCTCTTTTCCTTGATTTCTACTATATCGAGCCATTTAAGCACGTCCTGGATAGAATCTTGGACCTGCAATTCATTCAAGCTTGAAAGAAACGATTTCCAATTTTTACCAAATGAAAAAGTTACTTTTTGATTTCTCATTAAGGGACCTTCCATCTATTTTTAAACATGACCAGAGCGAAAAATTTTCGATTCCAGGAATGAATGAAATTGATAGTCTTTTCTATTCAATCATCCATTTCTCCCACCAAAGGTTAAACATCAAGATTGACCAAATAAATCTTGAATTGTCTACTTTTTTGTTTAGATGATCATTTACTAAGGATTTAATATCTATATGTTCAAAAAATCGATGGCCTTTAAAATTCAATACTTTTTCTATTACTAATTCTTTCAGTATTGTCCTAAAATAGTCTTGTAAAGGAATAGAGAATCCCATTTTTCTTCTATAAATGACCCTTCGCGGTAATAAGCTTTCAATTGTCTTTTTTAAGATGTATTTTTTTTCTCCATGCTTGATTTTTAATTTAGGATCGATCTTACAAGCAAATTCAATGAAAGTGTGATCTAGAAATGGGGGTCTGGATTCCAGGCTATTAGCAAGGGATGCACGATCAACCTTTGTTAGAATATCGTCAGGAAGATAATTATGCAGATCGGTATTTGTTAAATTTGATAAAAGACTTTTATATTTAAAATAAGGCTTGTAATAGTCTTCATTTTCTAATTTATTAGGCCTTATGTATTTTTCAAGTAAGTTTGAGTTCAGTATTGCAAATTGCTGATCTCGTCTAAGTGAGAAAAATTTTATAGAACCCATGATTCTATCAACAATTTTCAATCTTCTAGGAACTTTTTTTAAAAAACCTAATTTATTAAGTAAAAAGTTAAAAGGTAACAAGAACGGGTTAATGATGTTTGAAAGCAGGGTAATTTTCCTCATAAATGCATAGGATTCATAGCCTCCAAATAATTCATCACCACCATCCCCGGACAATGAGACGGTGACATACTCCCGAGCGATTTTGCTTACCATATACGTTGGAATCATGGACGAATCTCCAAAAGGTTCGTCATAATGATAGACCACTTTAGGAATTAAGTCGAGAATATCATGTTCATTCAACACTATTTCATGATGAATCGTGTGAAATTGATTCGACACTAATCTTGCAAAACGTGATTCGTCAAATCCTTTTGCATTTACCTTTACAGAAAATGTGTTTAATTTGTCAGTATATTTACTCATCAAAGCCACAATTGTCGAACTATCAACTCCACCTGATAGAAATGCTCCTACAGGTACATCGGCAAGAAGTCGCATCTTTACCGATTGATCAAGTTTTTGTAACAACAAACTGCTTGCTTCTTTCTCATCTTTTATTTCATTAGAAAATTCGAGATTCCAATATTTTTTATATGTCTTTATCATGCTGTTTTTAACATCGAATATTAGATAATGTCCCGGTTCGATTTTATAGGCATTCTTAATTATACATTCTTTATGATGTGGCCACCCAAATCTTATGCAGAAATCCAGTGCATTTTCATTTATTTCTTTAATTACATCCGACTTGAGTATTATTTTTAATTCAGAGCCAAAAATAAACGCACCATCATGAAAATAATAAAATAGAGGATTTATACCAATACGATCGCGTGCTAAAAATAGTTGCATTTTTTTAGAATCGTAAATACAAAAGGCAAATTGTCCGTTGAAACGAGAGAGGCAATTCACGCCATATTCTTCATAAGCATGAATAATAACCTCCGTATCAGTTAACGAATAAAAAACGTGACCTTTCATTAAAAGGTCTTCTTTGATTTCTTGAAAATTAAAGATTTCACCATTGAACACAATGATTATAGTTTTATCTTCATTAAACATTGGTTGACGACCGTTTTCGCTCAAATCTATGATACTCAAGCGACGATGACCAAGCGTGATATTTTCATCAACGAAATACCCATCCTGATCTGGACCACGGGATTTGATGAGATTACCAAGTTTTTTAGCTTGATCTATATCTGCCCAATTGAAACCAAGTATACCACACATACCTAACTCACCTGAATTAGAATGAAATTTTCTATTCCCTAATGTGATTTCTTAAAATAGAATTCATAAATTGCAACAGTTTTCGAGCAGTTATTTTTATATCGAATTCGTTTTCAACCTTGGATTTTGCGTTAATCCGGATTTTCTCACGAAAAGATGGATTTTCGATGAGATAGATGATCTTATCTTTTAATTCATCGACCTCATTCGGGTTGAAAAGAACACCTTCCACACCATCATTTATTAACAATTTATTCCCTTTAATATTGGAAGCAATTATTGGCATACCTACCGCCATTGCTTCTAACAATGAATTTGAAATACCTTCGGATATGGATGGTAATATAAAAATGTTGAAAGATGAATAAATCTTTTTTCTATCATTTTCGAAACCATGTAATTCAATTTTCTTATGCAAATCGAATTTTCTAATATATGCTTCTATTTTTGTTCTTTCAGGTCCTTCGCCATATAAAAGAAGTTTATATTCAGGAAAAATTTTCTCGACTTTAGAAAAAGCATAAATCATTGACATTATATTTTTAATTTTTTCTAATCTTCCCACATAACCTAAGTTCATCAAGCTTGAATTATAAATACCCTTATAATCATCAATTTCTACACCATTAGAAATTAGGGCAATTCTCTGCTCAGGATAATCAAAATCTTCAATCAATTCTTCTTTGATACCTTCGTTCAAAGCTTGAATGCAATCACACAATAAAATAACCTTTTTTATCAAATTGGTTGAAACATAATATAAGACATTTTGGAGATAAAATTGTTTTATATTGATTGCTCTTTGAATTGTCGATTTTAATTCTCCTGAGGGTTTATACATCGTTTTTATTCCTAATATTTTAGTAAGCAGGAGAACTGGATAATAGGCACTATCCAATATATGAATATTCAGGAAATCAATCCTATTCTTTTGATGAATTCTAATAATGTTATAGGAAACAAAGATGACGTAGAAAAGTATAGAAACGATTCTTAATTTTCGGATAAGAATGTGGTTTATTATTGGAGAAAAAAATCTGGAATAATTTCCTAAACTCTGTTTGATCGTCGTTGTTTTTTTTTTTGGAGCGAAGGAAGTGAAATTCGTGATAATTGATAATCTTTCAACTTTATTTTCGTATTCTGGTAAGGACTGAAAAAATTGTTTTTCAGCACCACCTATAGTAAGGTTGTATTTTTTTGACGAGCTTGTGAAATAGATCACTACGCATAAATTCATGTTAATTTGTGTCTCCAATTAATAAAAAATGAAAGAGTCTAAACAATAAAGGCTTTCATGCCGTAAATCTTCAAGTTGAATTAAAAGAAACAATCCTAATCACATCGAATAAATGAAGAAATTGGAAAAGATGTTAAAAATATTCAGCTCATAATTAAAAAATGATTAATCAAATTACTGGAAATTCATTATAATTAAGAATTATGGTTAGGTGAAGAATTCGCTTGAGAATTCGAATTACGCAGGATAAAATCGTCGAAATTGTTCTGTTTTCTGTCTATTTTATTTATCTTTATACTATTTTTAGTATAATGGATACAAAAACATTGTTACCAGATACTTGTGTTACCGTTTCTCAAGCACGTTATTTAATTGAGAATGGAAGGTTCTTTCCAATTGATCTTAATTCTCCATTTTATTTCGAAAATGTAATCTTGTTAGCAATACCAATGAGTTTCGGTTTGGATCCATTCAGATCCGTGATGATTATTCAATTTTTCATCGATATTAGCATCTTTTATATACTTTTAAGGATTTTTCATTTATTATTCAACCGAAATGCATTTCTTGAAGTTATATTCAGTATTTTTTATTTCTTTTTCCAATACTTCATCATTTATCAATTTCAATTCCGACAAGAATCTATTCCAATTTTAATTATAACCTTATTAGGATATTTGATGATATCATATGAATTGAAAAATCGAAGTCTAAATATCCCTAACAAAGAAAAAAAATCGCTAATTTTGATAATAATACTTGCATATTCAGTGATTTTTTTTCATTATCTTTCAGCCTTTTTCTGTTTTTTGTTATTGTTGTGCTATTTCATTCTTTTTCCAAGAAATTATCCATTTTTCAAGATCTTGGCCTTGATATTTTATCCAATATGCATCCTTACATATTGGACCTTCTTTTTTAAATATCATGGATTAATAGATTTAACTAATAAAGTATTGGCATTCTCCTTGGCGTTTTTACAAGATCGGTTTAGTATGTTTATTCTAACGGTCTTTATAGCGTCTTTAATTTTAATACTTTTAATAATTAGAAAAAAGAACCTTCTTAAAATCAGAAATAATGCACTTATAAAAATGATAAAAAATCTTTTTGAGAAAATAAAGGTTATCGTTGAAAAACGGTTGATCCTTTTTGCAATATTCGTTTATTTGGTATTGGTAGGATTTATTGCATTATATTATGCTTTTGTTTATGATCTCAGTTTAAACGGTATTGTCGTACAACTAATTCAAAATATAGATTTACCGGCATATTTTTCTTTATTTTGTTTAACGTTCATCTTAATTATTACATCAAATTCGAGGATTGCAAAGATTTTCAGAATCTGGATTTTTTTCTCGCTTTTTATCCTTGCACTATTTGCAAGTTTCTTCTTCTTGAATAAGTTCATATACATCACTTCGTGGCAATTTAGATTTTTATTCATGCTTTTCATTCCTGTCATCATCATTTCGACAAGAGGATCCGAACAATTGGTAAAGATTAAGAAAAAACGTGTATATTTTATCATTGCCTTTTTTTCGATGACATCCATCATTGGAGGCATATCTTTTTTAAAAAAAAACAACTTGGATAATCCCTTTAATGACTATATGACCCGGGAAGAGTATACTGCAGGCCTATGGATTGACAAGAACATTCCACGAAACAGTTGCTTGATTTTAAGCAATTATTCCACGACATTTGTTTATGCCGCATCGTCTTATCCTAATTATCCTCCCGATCCTTACTCCGACGCATTGTACAATTGGAAAATTTTTAATGAATTGTTTGGAATAAAGACGTACGTCGATTTAAAAAATAATGCATCGGCATCTGTTCAATATATTCAATTAATTCGCGCATGGATTTACTCCATTTATCAATTGTATGGTCAATTCAAATTTTATCTAATAATCACTGAAAGAAACAAACAAGATTCAAACTACAGAATTAACTACTGGATGTACATTTTTGAGAATAATACGCTATTTAACACCATATATGATCAAAATACAGTAACGATAATTGAAATCCTGACTGTAAATCTATTATAAATCAAAAACTAAAGACAATGGCCTATCATTTAAACTTTAAAACATATATTATTCATGATTTACCAATAATTAATGTGCCTGCCGCATCTGCAACAGGGACGCGAACTATTTTGTTAATTTTAGAATAATCTCGTACTGCAGCACGAACACCCGAAAATTCATCATTATTATAATCATGAACGAGAATAAACCCACCCGGATTGAGACGTGGAAAAAAGTATTCAAGGCCTTTCAATGTTGGTTGATACAAATCCGCATCCAAGGATACAAAACAAAAATTATCTTCTAATCCATTCAAGGATTCAGGAAAAAAACCCTTTTTGATAATGCATTTCTGTTCGTATTTCATTTTTTTTAAAATTATTTCTATATTTGTATCGGAAAAATCGTGATCTACTGGATTTAACCCTTTTTTTAGCTCGAAAATTGTATCACGATGATCAAATCCCTTGAATGTATCGAATAAATAGAAATAACGATCGGGGAAATAGTCGTTAATGTACTGTGCAAAATCGCCTCTATAGACTCCCAATTCCGCAACAGAACCCAAAATATTGTTGGCTCGTATTTCATTAACAATTAATTCTAATGTTATCAGCCTGATTATATCGCTTCCTGCTTTTCTTGTATATCTAATTTCTCGTTTAAAATGGCTAAGAACTTGTGTAACAATTATATTTCTTATTCGGAGAAAATGGTCAAGAGGTCTTATTATTGTACTAATAAAAGACAAACTTGGTTTCATAAAGGATAACCTGGATTTTTTAATTATAAAATATAGGATACAACAAAGCCTTTTCTATCTCACCAAGATGTTAGGCCAAATGTAATTCAAGATTCTTTTTACTATTATTTGAATATCATACTCATTCTTGATTTTATATAACGCATTTTTTCTTAATTTATTGCATAAACTATCATTCTCCACGAGTTTCGACATTTTTTCAACAAGATCATCTACATCATTAGGATCAAACAATATACCATCACGTTTGTCTTCTATAACATTATTATTGCCAATCACATTGGATGCTATAACGGGTATTCCTGCGGCCATGGCCTCTAGTACAGCATTTGAAATACCCTCATAAAAAGAGGCATTTATAAAGTAATCGAAAGAAGAATATATTTCTTTTGGATTTTTTTTAAAACCATAAAATTGCACCTTGTTATTCAAATTCTTCTCTTCGACAATCGAATGCAATTTTTCCTCTTCAGGTCCGCCTCCAAAAATAGCGAGGTGGAAATTTGGATATTTTAACGAGAACTTGTAAAAAGCATTGATTATCGTGGAAATATTTTTAACCTCGTGTAACCTTCCAACGAAACCAAACGTATTTAAGGAGGGATGATAAAGATTCTTAAATTTTTCGTAATTGATGCCGTTTGGAATTACAAAAATTCTTTTTTCCGGATAATCAAATCGATTTTCTAAAATATCTTTAATTTGAGGCGTCAAAGCTTGAATGTAATCAGCCCTATTAATCAAGAATTTTGTCAATTTTAAAAACGTAAAATATAAGATGTGATTTAAAACTTGATTATGCGTAGCAGTTAAAAAATAGGCAGTGTAATTCTCGGTTGGAGGTTCTGTCAGCTTGTAGAAATTTTTGATTCCGAGAATTTTTGCTAATAAAACAGAAGGAAGATACAGGAAATCAAGTCCTTGAAAATTGATTATATCAATTTTTTCCTTACGGTGAATTTTAATAACCTTGAATGCACAATCTAAAGAAAAAAGAATGGAATAGATAATATTATTTTTATAATAAAATAAATGCCTGATAATAGTCGATTTTACATTATCTTTTAAATCAAGAAATTGATAATTTGAAACATTTGATGGAAAATGCTTTTTATTAGAATATTTTGAAATAATTGATAATTTTTTGACCTGTTTTTCATATTCGGGCAATAAATTTTGAGCTTGAATCACTAGTCCTCCAATTGGCATATCGTATTTGAGGTTCTCGTTTAAATAGCAAATCATAATACAGAAATGCATTATCTTCCCATTTTTCTGTCATTTTGGGTGATAAAACGTGAATAATACGTCAAAATGTTCTATCGAGGGATATATAGCACCGAAGAGCCGCAAAAGATTTTCTATTCATCAATCATAAATATCAAATCATCTGATCTTATTTAAGGGCTATCAGGTACATTTACATTACCGTTAGGAGGCTTATTTATTACCGTCATTAAAGTAATAGATATAGTGAATATGATTTTTTTAAAAATGCAAGATTCATTTAAATCGAATAAAAGGTAGTTTGAAAAAATCAGATAAAGATCTTCTAGATGAATATCCAAAGCCCAGACAAGTTATTACATTACTTTTACTGCCCCTTATGTAAAAGAGATGCCTTAAAAATTATTCATTTGAAGAATGAGCACAAAACATATGAAAAATCTTTTTTATTATGTGAAGCTTGTAATCGAAAATATCAAATTCAAGATAATTGCATAAATTTTGTAAAATTTGATTTACTAAACAATTATACTAAAAGAGAATTAAAAAGTAACACAATTGATGTAAAATCCGAAAAAAATATTCAATTGTATACGTCTAAACTAAAATGGGATAAGATTTATACATATTTTTTAAAAAAAAAATTAAGCCTTGTGAGGAGAATTATCAAATTATTTCATTCAAACGAACTAACTTTGATAGACCTTGGCGCGGGGGCTGGAGTTGATTTACAAGATATTTTACCAATTGATAATGTAAAAACAGTTCTTGCGAGTGATTTATCTGAAACGATGACACGTTTGGTACCTAAAAGTCTTTCAGAGAAGAATGGAGATTTGGGGCTTTTTTCCAGTGATTTTAACCGTTGCCCTCTAAAAAAAAATCCGAATGCGATTGGCATAATATTTGAAGCTTTACATCATAGCCAAGACATCTACCTGACTGTCGAAAATCTACTAGATCATTTCCTCCACTTGATCTTAGTCGAACCTATAACGAATCGTTTTATAAATTTTTTAGAAAAATTTCATTTAGCCATGAATATTGAATATTCGCATTTTAAACCAGAATGGTTCGATCTCAAAAAAATCAAAGAAATTGCGAATCAAAAAGGATATAGTATGTGGGAAAGGACTTTTGTTGAAATACCGTACGATAGAATACCTGTTAGATTTCGAAAAAATGCTATCTTTCAAAAACTTTTTTTCTTTTCTTTCGATAATGTGATAAAAATTTTTCAAAGGATTCGATTTGGTTCCTTTGCAGTAATTTTTTTAAATTCAACGCATTGGTAGATTAAATATTCAAGAGGTTGTTTCACATTAAAATTGCTTTTATTTCTACGCATTTGACTATTTATGGTGGAGCCGGTGTTTTTTTAATGACTTATGCTAATTTATTCGCAGAAGAGGGTCATGAAATTACTATAATTGCTCAAAAAATCGATAAATCGAAATATCATTTCCATCCAAATATAAAACTTATTGAAATTGGTGGCGTATTACCGTCCAATCCAATATATTGGATTACCATGTTCTGGATTAAAAAAAAATATGTAAGGGAAATTTCCAAATTAGATGTTAATATATTATTTCCACAGTTTTTTCCAGTGAACTTTTTTTGCTTAGATGCCAATCCTTCGAATAATTCAAAAGTTATTTATTATTGCCATGAACCATTTCGTTTTTTTTATGATAAAGAGTACATTAAGCGATCATCCCTCAGCATGCGTGTTATTTCATTTGGACTTCGAATATTTTTTAAAAGATTTGACCAATTCGCGGGAAAAAATGTTGATCAAATAGCATGTAACAGTAACTTCATTGCTGGGCAAATTAAGAAAATCTATCAACGAAAAGCGTTTGTCCATACAACTTTTCCATCAATCCCTCCAATGCAAAAAGATTTCAATCTTCGACAAAAACTTAAAATTAAGCCGCTTTCCCCAATCTTGTTTACCTTAGGGTTGTCTTCACACATGAAAGGTGCTGAAGAGATGATGTATATATTTGGGAGGATTTTAAAAAAAAATAAGGATACAGTCTTAATAATCGGAGGGAGTATCGAAAAAAATAATCTAAAAATAATTATTTCTTTAAAACGTTATTTGAAAATTCAAGATGAAAATCTGATCTTGCTAGGATTTATCCCGGATGATGAACTGGGAGCGTATTATGGTCAATCAACAGTAGTAATTTACACGGCGCTCTATGAATCCTTTGGACTTGTTCCAATCGAATCATTGTACTATTCCACACCTGTTGTGGCATTTGAAGGTGGTCCATCTGAAACTATTATTGAGGCAAAATCTGGTTTTGTAGTAAAAAATGGAGATATTGACTCATTTACTAATAGAGTAATTCAACTAATTGAGAATCCAAAATTACGAAACCAATTTGGAAATTTCGGGCATAATTATGTAGTACAAAATTTTACTCGTGATAAATCATTAGGTCAATTGAGATCATTTTTTAGCGATACTTTAGCATTTACGGGCAAATAAAATGGTTAACATTTTATTAATTCAAGATACAGATTGGATCGTTCGGGGACCACACCAACAGCATCATATCTTCGAAAGGTTGGGAAGTAAAGGAGATACGGTTCATGTCATCGATTTTGATATTCTCTGGAATAAAAAAACTTCTAAAAATCTATTCCAGAAGGGATTTTCCATTCAACCGATACCAAAAACAGTGAAGCAAAGCAGGGTGACTGTTCACAGGCCACCCCTTGTCCGAATTCCACTTTTGGATAAGCTAACAATCCCCCTCTTTCACTCGATATATATCAACAACACCATCCGAAAGCATGGAATCCAAATAATCGTGGGACAAACCATCTTGAATTCATTTTGCGGTCTCATTTTTGCAAGAATTTACGGTATTCCCTTTATTTTTCACTGCATTGACTCGATTTCATCCATCAGCGAGGACTATATCCCGAAACCATTTCATTTTGTAGCGAAGCTGCTGGAAATGGCTATTTGCAAGTATTCGGATATGAATATTGCCATCAACAAGGCCTTGAGAAATTACTTGATCACTCGTGGAGCGAAGCCAGAAAAGACCATCTTTCTACCCACGGGGGTTGATTTCCAGAAGTTCCAAGACGCTTCAAATCGTTTGAAAACGCGAGAAGAATTGGGTATATCAAACAGCGACCTCGTCTTGTTTTTCATGGGTTGGCTCTACACTTTTTCTGGGCTAAAAGAACTCGCTGATTATCTGGTGGATAATTCAATACCTGACTTGAAACTTCTTATCGTGGGGGATGGTGATTTATATCCGTATCTCTCGAAATTAGCATCGACAACGACAAAAATCGTTACAACGGGACGTATATCTTTTGATAATATTCCAGCGCTGTTATCCGCGGCGGATATTTGCGTGTTACCGTCTCAGAGCAATCAAATTACGGCGCATATTGTTCCAATCAAGCTTTACGAATACATGGCTGCAGGAAAACCCGTGATCGCATCAAATCTACCGGGACTAATGCAAGAATTCGGTAAAACAAATGGTATCTTGTATTGCAGCGATATTGAAGAACTTGTAAAAATTGCCAACCAATTGCGTGAAAATCACGAAATCGAAGCGGTTGGAGAAAAAGGAAGGCAATGCATGGCATCTAACGATTGGAGCTTGATATCGATCAAGTATCGTACAGTTTTGTTACAGCTTCTCAAAAGCAAACGTTACAATAAGGATGAGAATTGAAAATATAGAATCATCCAATAAATTTGCCACTAATAGTGGCTGCATATACATGCTTTTGCCATTCAATATTCCGAGCCAGCCCTTCTTTCATAGAAATGGTTGTCGTGTATCCCAGATCTTGCTTGGCTTTAGTGTTATCTCCACGTTTGTTCAACGTGTTATGCTCCTCGAACGGAATGTAATTAACGAGGCTGTCGTCGATGCCAAGATATTCGAGGATCATGTCTGACATGTCCTTGATTGAATAATATTCATCGCTGCAGATGTTGTAAACCTCGCCGGGCTTGAAATTATCAACCATATTGGCAAGAGCTGTAACGCAATCATCAATGTAAGTGGGGCTCCTGTGATGGTTTAAAAAAACATCGTAAGGCATCTCGTGCAAGGCATGGTAGATGAAAATCGTAGTCGCGGATCGATACGGCGAGTAATATTCGCCTGGGCCGAACGTGTTGAATAACCGGACCCGAACACTGTCGGTTCCTGAACGATCAGCAGAATTCATTACTTGTTGTTCGTTAACCCATTTTGTAATGGCATAATCGTTGAGTTGGCGGATAGGGTATTTTTCAAGCACATCCTCCGTCATCAAGCCTTGATAATCGCCATACACTTCTGAACTACTAAAATGCACGAGGCGGAACTTGTATTTTTCTTGGTTTTTAATGACATTTTTCAAGCCGACAACGTTCGTTTGCCACAAGTTTTCATAAAAATGTTCACCGTTCACCCTGCCAAATTCAGCAGCGAGGTTATACACCATTTCGAACGATTGCTCCTCGAAGATACGCTCTACTTGGCGGTACATGCCGATATCACATTTGAAATACTTTGGATCGTGAGAAAGATATTGATCGCAAACCCAAACATCGTGGCCTCGGTCCCTCAATTCTTTCACGAGTGGGGTTCCGACAACACCCGAGCCACCGGTAACCAAGATTTTCATACAAGTCAATCCTAAAGCTGTGGTAAATATTCGTATGAAAAATGAAAAAGAAACTCATCATAAAAAATATGACTAAAACCCCCTATGTTTTCAAAAGGAATTGTTTCTCCTTGAAACATTTTTCCCGAAATCCAGTTATTGATTCAAGCTTACAAAAGAAGAATATACAATCCTTGCTTTGCTCGAAAAAATAGTTAATAGCAGATGTTCTTAGTTTATGTAAGAAAAATAACACACGCGTGTTGGCAATTAAGATGATGAAAACAAGCACGAAATTCTTGTACCTAACATTCATCATCTCGGTTCTCGTTTATTTCTACAATATCATTCGATTCCCGCTTTTCAACAATGATTTTGATCCATGGGTGCATTATGCCAGCATGGTCCAAATGGAACATGTAAACCAGCTCTATTTATCGGCTTATAACGGTTTTCCGGGAATCTTGATCATCGCGATTTACATGTCCAAGGCATTCAATGTCGATCTGTTCACGATCGTGCAATGGATGCCGCTTTTTTCCGGTGTGCTTTCAACGGTTGTCGCCGCGATTTTTATCAAGCATCTCATCAATTATCGCAATTTCCAAACCTCGAAGGATCGGATAACGGAAGAAATGGACAACAACGTTGTAATCTTTGGTTGCCTATTGAACACGACGATATCGTTGTTTTCGCTGATTTCCTCGGGAATGTTTTGGGGACAGATGTTCACCGCTTCCTTGTTACCCATCATCATCATCAAGTTGATGGAAATAAATTCGAGCGATTCAAACCGGACACTCCTGGAATATTTCCTGGTGACTTCCGCGCTATTTTTCATCCATGACTTGACCAGCTTCCTCCTCATCACCTTCTTGTCATTCACCCAATTATATTTGCTGTCACGCAAAAAAGGATCCATTAAAGGGACCTTGATCGTGTTCATTTCCGTGCTGCTCTTCTTGATGCGGTACGAAACGCTCTCGCTCAACATCAGCATCATCTCGAGCCTCACGGTTGGAGAAACTAACTATTTCTACTGGTATTTCATTGCCCTATTCGCCGTGTTCGCGATCTTGATCGGTTTCAAGAAAATCAAGGAAAAAATCACGCCACGAGCGAAGCTCCCGAGACAAATGACTAAACTGAAAAAACTCTACTCAACCATGTTGCTGATGGTCATCGCCGGTATCTTGCTCGCCGTCGTTTTTTTCGCTGCCATCTTGCCATTTATCTATTCAACGTTTACAGGCTTGTCATCGTCGTGGTTCCTATATTACGGCTCAAATCTCGTGCTGCTCGCCCCGATATCGATCGCGGGCGTGATCGTGCTTGGCCGCCTGTTAAATCTGAGTATTTCGAAAATTGTTCTCTATTGCTGGGTGCTCACCATTATTATCGTTCTCGCCTTGCTCTTCACCTTGTATATCCTTAAGTTAGGCGTGGGCGCCTTGACTTTCGGCAGGCTAGCCACGTTTATGTACCCGGTATTATCAATTTTCGCGGCATTTGCCTGCGTTCCAATTATGCAACAACGACGTAAAATCAAGCCAGGCGCTCGTAAAAGAAGCGGTTTGATCGCCAAGCACGCGCGGCTCATCGTGCAAGCGAGCATGCTGGGAGGATTTTGCATCCTCGTGCCACTATCGATCGTTGGTTTCAATCCCCCGCCGAGCGCCACCTTGACGCGATATTGGAACGTGCCGTCCGAACAAGACACGACTTCGTGGATCATGCAGCACGTGCAGGATGGCAGCGGGGTGAATGTAGATTATCATCTCTTGGAAATGGCACTTTATTATGAAATAGCGGATAGTAAAAACATCTCGGTCGAATCAGCTTACAAGTATTATTTCCTGAATACAACGTCAGCCCGAGTAATGCTCGCACCGGGTAAAAATTACTTGATCGTGGTCGATGACGTGATGCTGAACGATTCACTTTCCTTCACGGGTGGAAACGTCGAGCAAGGCACGATGAAACCGCTCGGGAATGCTCTCCTCGTGACATACGACCACGCGAGTTTCCTAAACAAGATATATTGCTCGGATTCGCAATGGCTTTATCAATATTATAGTGCTTGAATTAATCAACAGATTCACAAAAGACAGATGAAATTTGTTGAATCTTCTCCTGCGTGGTTAAGCCACTTAGAACCTTGGTACAGGAACAAGACAAGAATTCAAGAAAAAAGAGAGTAATTCAATTTTTAATTACAGATAATCCTGTTAAAAAATTTTTCACGCTGCACGCTGTTTCTTCAGTGCCTCTGCCTTCTTGACGTACTCGCGCATCTTTTTATCCTCGGTCGAGATGCCAAGCTTGAACAAGGACGAGGAATAATTTGCCGCTTCTGTGTATTTTTGTATGGCAGTGGCATTGTCACCTTGTTTTTCGGCATTCCTTGCATCGCTGAGCACGACGGTTTGCTTGTATTCAATGTCCCTTGCCGAAGCATCGATTTTCTTGTGAGTGATTTCGGTGATCATGCTCTTCAAGTTCCATTGGGCTGCAATGGCCTCCGATTCCTCGTAAAGTTTGATAGCACCTTCATATTCATAATTTTTCAAGCAAATTTTTGCACTTTTATCGATATTCTTGATGCGGCTCATTGCTTCATTCTTGTTCTTGATGCCAGCTATGTTAGCTGGAACTTGCGAAGTTATCGTTCCTGCTTGTTTAGACTGTACCCCACCTGGTTCGCCCGCGCGTATGGATTGCGACGTGGCTGATTGCAACTGTGACATTACGGTCATTGAACCAAGAGTTGCCTCGCGTTCCTCGGCAGGCATCTTGACAAGATCTTGTATCAATTTTGCTTTTTCATCGGGATTCAAGAACGGTATCTGCGCTACGCGCTGTTGCAAGTTCACGACCTCTTGCTGCGTGATCTCTTTCTTCTTTTCGATGGATTCGATGTCAATTGGGATAAGGATGTTATCCTTGCGCAATTCTTGGATGGCGGCGATGATTTCGGAGTAGTTTTGTTTTGTCCTCTCGATGGATTCCGAGAGCAAGGTCGCGATGAAGAAATAATCTCGGTCCTTTGTCAACGTGCCCGCGACTTCCATGATCTTCTTCGCAAGTGAGCTTCTCGGCGTAACAGGCATATCACTTCTTTTATGGGGCAAGATTATAGCCGTATCGAACACATCGTTGATGACCTTTACCGAGTCCCTGAACGAGGTGAGATCACCGCGCCAATTTGCGAGCTTGTCCTTGTATGATGCCTCGTATTTCGCGACGAACTGCGGAACGAGGCCTTTCAAGATACCCGAGGCCTTGCTCGCGAGAACCAGCGCGACGCGGATCAAGGCGCCCTCGCCTAGTACGAGCTGGTAATCTTGCCACGTCAATTCTTCGAGCGATTTGTTACCACTCATCTCGGCGCCGAATGATTGGATGGCGGTCAAGAAACCCGTGATCAGGTCTGGATCGAGCGAGCTCTTTCCATAAGCCTTGAAGAACAAGCATGTACCCGATGCCTTGTGGATGACGAGCACGTTCTGAATGTTCGCGGCATCCTCGAATGCGCTGGAGATCTTCGCGAGAAAATTGTGGCGCTCAAGCTTTCTTGGAATCACGACCTTGCGTAAAACAACATTATAGAGGACCGCGACCAATAGTATCATGATCAGGACGATTGCAACGCTGAACCAGTCGATGTTTGCCAGGGGCGAGCTGAATCGAACCGTGAATACGGTGCTTGCTGTCGTGGCGTTATAATTCGATGATGGGGCAATCCATTGTAGCTTGAAATACAGGTCAGTCTCGGTCAGTTGTCCCGTCACCGAGATGGGTAGCACGATCGTGCAAATACCATTCACGTCCGCCACCGTCGTGTTGAACAAGACACTCGTTCCTGACAAGTATAACAAGTTCAGTGTTCCGAGGGGCATAGGCGTGCTGTCCAAGGAATTGTTCACGGCAACAAGGATTGTGAGATTTTTCAAGGAATTGCCTACGTAAACGCCAGTATTATCGGGTTGGAGCTCGGTAGTTCCTTGAAGCCTGCTTAAAATGGTTATTTTTATCGGAACTGGTAATACCGATAACGTGGCATGGATCGTGACGTTGTTCAAGCCTGTTTTCTTTGCGATGATGGTCATGCCATAATTCGCGGCATTAAAACTTGAAATATTCATCAGGATATCGTACAAGCCCGGACCCACCGACGTGAAGGCGGTATAATGCTGCCCGTTCACCGTGATGTTCAGCGATGTTGCACTATTGATGCTTTGTCCAAGATCGTCGATGAATGACAAGCGTGCCGTGGCATTCTTGCCGTAGTAGACGGTGCCATTCGTGCTGGAATATCCATAAGCCGATTGACTGAGCGAAATTAATGTTATGCTGGTCGTCCGGGTTAAATTGGCGATATACCAATGTTTGGTCTCCAAGTTTCCGACATGATCTGTCGAGTACCATGACACATTATACTTTCCCGCATTCATGATGCTACGGCCTAAAAAGTTAAACGTGGTGTTCCCGGGTAGATATATCCAACTTTGGCGAGTCAACGCGGGTAATGGACCCGTGATGGTTACATTCGTGGAAGCCACGCCCGCCCCGCCGGTATCGCTGGCACCAATCGTGAATCTGGTCGTTTTGATGGAAATGTTATAAAAGCTGGCATTCACCGCTGTGCCATTGTTGGTAATCGTCGTGATCGGTGCGATCGTGTCAAGCCGAACGACGAGTGTGCTTGCGATTTCCACGTTGCCGACATTATCGGTGCTCCGGTAGTTGATCGTGATGGTCCCGTTCGTTGCCGAGGATAACGTGAACGGAACCGTGTATGCATGATACCCACCACTGCCCGTGTATTGATATTGCGTGGAGGCAATCCCGCTTCCGCCTGTGTTATCAACCTTGCTGAGATTGAATGTCGTCACCATCGTCACGAAGTTGGGCGCATAAGCTGGTGTATATGAAATCGTCGTGATTGGTGCGATCGTGTCGAGTTTAACAACAATCGTGTGAAGGGTTTCCACATTGCCCACGTGATCAGTGCTGAAGTATTTGATCGTTATCGTGCCATTCGTGGCGGAGGAGAGCATGAAGGGCGAGCTGTAATTTAACAACCCGCCATGACCCGTGTAATTGTAATGCGTGTAAGCCACGCCGCTTCCACCCGTGTTATCCACGGCGGTGAGGTTGAAAGTCGTGGTCATGTTTACGAAATTAGGTGCATAGGCTGCCTTGTAGGAGATGGTCGTGGTAGGCGCGATCGTGTCGAGCCTGACGATTTTCGTGCCAAATTTTTCGACATTTCCCGCGTTATCAACGCTCCGGTAATTGATCCGTATCGTACCATTCGTCGCAGATGTTAACGAGAAGGGTAGCGTGTAATTCTGCCAAGCACTACTACCCGTGTAATTGAATTGCGTGTAATCGACGCCGCTTCCGCCCGGGTTATCCACTGCAGTCAGGGTAAACGCCGTGGTCTGGTTAACGAAATTGGGGAAGTGTGCCGGGGTGTATGTAATCGTCGTGTTCGGGGGAAGCGTATCATTGACGAGGAATAACATCTCTCTAAAGCCCGCGGCGTTGGAAGAATTCCATCTCGCTTGAACTCGATAATAACCAAGTTCTATTCCAGTCGTGTTCCAATTCGGAATTGGGAAATTCACGGTGTTAACACTACCACCAAACGAAGCGTTTGAGGTGTCATAGATCCTTGCATTGCTTGGCACCGGTCTATACACGCCCAAGGTTAAATTGCCAACAGATTGGCTTGAAGTTAATGACACCTTGAAGGAAACCACGCTTGATAAATTAGCATAAGGAACTTGAACACCACCCACGTATTCCTTTATACCGTTTGTTAAAATTTGGTTTGCCGAGGCAGCTCGGACTTGCCAATAATTATTTCCAGCAATGCTGGAAATCTTGACGCCATTCCCAATCCGTGTATACTGTGTATGATTCGTCGCTGATGAAAGCAAGGCAATGCTCGATGCAGTGTACGTCCCGTTGATCGACCAGCCTGGGTATACCGTGACATTGATATATTTATCTATAAACGTGCCCGCCGGGAAGGTCACTGCGCTTGTCGAAGTGATGTTCCAATTGATCGAAGCACTTTTATCGTTGTAAAATCGCTGGAACGCGGGGTTGGTTTTTTGATAATATAATTTCAACGTCAAGTTTGCAGACACGCACGTGACATTGGAGGTGAAATTTAACATCGATATTCCTGGTGAATTTGTTATGCTTGCACGGCCGTTCGTGTCGAATGTGGTGCCATTCACGCTCAAGTGAACCTGCGACGGTGAAAAGGTGCGGTTTTGGCTTCCTCCATCAGCAAGGTACAAGCGCTGGTATGCGGAGGTAAATCTACGATTCTGAATTGCTATGCCCCAGCCAGGCGCAGGTGGCCAATTATAAAATCGTCCTCCACCACCCGAATTGGTCACGTAACTCCAATAAATATAATCATTGCCCGGTAGTCCATTCCCCCATTGCGTGCCATTGATAACTATGAACCATGAGCGTTGCGAAGGTTTGGATGCATTGATTACATACGAGCTAGCAGTGCTAACCCAAATTCTTGAACCGCTCGTGGTTCTTGGCAATGATGCACTCCAATAGGATTGGTTTGGATAATCAGTAGAACCAGATGTAGTGTTATCCCACAATTGTATATATGGATCATTTGCTGATAGCCCATTCAGCGTCGTGATGGCAACATACACGGAAATATTGAGAACTTGATATCGCCAGTTTCCAGTGATATTTTGGGCAAGCAGTTCGCAAGGAATCCCTGTTGATGATGCTCCCGATGTGGAATCCGTAGGGTTTGTAATTGCATAACTATTGGCTATGGAGCCTGACGTTTTGAGCAATAAAACCCAATCTTTTTGCGCTATCGCTTGATTTTTTGTGACGTTCACATCCACTTTATTCAAGGTATAACCTGGAACTTGATAGCTAGAAAGGTCCAATTGGGCAGTTCTTGCACCATTAAGAAACGTGTTCTTGAGCGTGATCGTGTGATTTTTCCCGGTCGTGTTCGTGAATGCCGAAACGATGAATGGAGTTGCGGTCATTCCAGAAAATGTATCGTTATGGGTCAAAGGAAGATCGCTGCGCCCCGTCATCGAATTTAATGACTTACCTTGCACGTGGTTTGGTTGATCGAGAAAAAATTGCATTCCCAAGAGGATGCTGCAAGAAACTAGAGCAAAAGTTATGATACCGAAGGATTTATTTATCATTCTGGCATGCATGATGCTCACTTCAATGCGACTTGGCAGTAGATGATGTTTTCTAATTATTAATCTGCCGCGTAAGATATATTAAACATATCGCAACGCATGTGTATTGATTCAAGTTACCGTGCATTGCATTTATCTTGCACGCGTTCGAGCAGTACATGAATTATATTGCCTTGATAACACGCTTCACGAAAAAGAAGGAATTTCCATGCAGATAACAGACACGATTCACTTTGTCGAAGGACGTGATTTGGACAGTAACATGTACTTGATTATTGATTCGAATAATGATTTAACGCTCGTCGATACCGGTCACGATGGGGAAAGGCGTTATTTGATTGAATACATCGAAAAAATTGGCCTCGATCCAGCTAACATCAAGAATGTCGTCTTGACGCACGTGCACATTGATCATTGCGGCGGGCTCGGGTGGCTGGTGAAAAAATACGCGCCGGCGGTGAACGTGTGCGAGATCGAGGCGTACGCGATCGAGGAAGGTGATTTGGAACTCACGCTCGCGGGCATGATGCGGGGTTATCTCGACCCGGTGCACGTGGATTGCCAGTTGAAAGACGAGGGAATCTTCGCGTTCGGGGATCACGAGTTCGAAATTCACGTCACGCCCGGGCACACGAAAGGCTCGATATGCTTGCTCGATCGGCAAAACAAGATCCTCATTTCCGGTGACACGGTGTTCGCGGACGGGAGCTTCGGGCGCGTGGATTTCCCGACGGGAAGTGCCGAGCAAATGCAGTCATCGCTCGACTACCTGGCAACGCTGGATGTCGAGGTGCTCCTGCCGGGTCACATGAACGTCGTCTTGCATGAAGGGACCAAGCACATCAAGGCATCTGCCCGGATGGCACAGATGATGATATAACTCTGAGCGTTCGAACTTGCCTAATTGTAGATATTAAGTGAAATGATCCAAGAGCTTAACTAGATTCGAGGTATTTAAAAAGAGCTTTCCATTTTTTCCGATACCGTCCCGCGTGATGCAATC
>Ga0209039_10000709_pt1 | contig 32146 bp, 32 predicted proteins | sample BogFormECP12_OM1_FD_188238 | JGI IMG/M metagenome (GOLD analysis project Ga0209039, IMG submission 188238) | Bog forest soil microbial communities from Calvert Island, British Columbia, Canada - ECP12_OM1 (SPAdes) (version 2) | ecosystem: Environmental > Aquatic > Freshwater > Wetlands > Bog ... | reverse complement strand
ACTGTTTCAACATAATATGTTTAAAACTATACTGCCTCTATTCCAATGGAATTGATTGATGTATCCTAACTATAATCGATTTTCTGTTAAGTACAGTTACGAACTGCGGTTTTCTGATCATAAAAAAAGCGCAATTTACGTCGTTAGAAGCATGAAAGAAGGCCTCTTGGGTTTAAGTGCATTATGGATGCCTTTTACCCAAGAGGCTTGATAACTTTAGCTGTCCTTCAAGATCAGTCCAATCTCAGGATATTTTTTCATAAACTCTGGCGTGTCTATTTCTTCTTCAAGATGACGCGCGCGTCGACCACCTTCAAGCCCTTGCCTTCCTCGTACACTAGGACTGGGTTGGCGTCTGTCTCAGCTACCTCGTCGCGTAGATCGTAAATCATGGCTGCGTAGCGGCAGATCAGTTCCTCGAGAGCCAACCGGTCGCGCGGGGCTTCGCCGCGGGCACCGGCTAGGATAGCCACGCTCCGAATCTCATTGACCATCTGCGACACCTGTTGCTTGTTGACCGGCGCGACTCGGAAGGTGACATCCTTCAGCACCTCCACGAAGATGCCGCCTAGGCCGAACATTACTGTTGGGCCGAAGGTCGGGTCATTGATCGAACCGATGATGACCTCCGTCCCCAGAGGAGCCATTTCCTGCACGGCAATACCACGGATGTCGGCATCGGCTTTGTAAGCCTTGCAATTTTTCAGGATGGTTTGATAGGCAGACCGTACTCCTGCTTCATCTTTGATATTGACCTTTACGCCTCCAGCGTCGGATTTGTGAATGATCTGCGGCGAAACAACTTTCAAGACGACCGGGAAGCCGGTCTTCTTGGCCAACTTGACAGCTTCGTCCTCGCTCTTAGCTAAGTTCGTCTCGGTGATGGGCAGACCGTAGGCGGTGAAGACCTGCTTGGCTTCGATCTCGGTCAAAGCCAAGCGTCCATCAGCGCGCGCTTGGGCAAAGATCTGGCGGGCGGTCGCTGAACTCTCTGGCTCGCAACGTTCATCGTCGTCTGTGATCATCTGGCGCATGTTGTTGTACTCGCGCAGCGCAGCCATGCTGTTCATCGCCTCGTCTGGGGTGGGGTAAGCCGGGATGCCATTCTCGACCAGCCACTGCATCGCCTGTTCACAGCGCGTCCCGCCGACCATCGAGACCACCACCGGGCGATCCTTGATCTTAGTCTCATCAATGGCTTTTTTAATCGCATGGGCGATCTCGACTGGATTGGTGATGGCGGTTTCGCAGTAAAGCACCGCCAGCCCATCGGTCCAGTCATGGGCATAAGCGAATTTGACCGATTCGTAGTACCAGTCATTGCCAGCCATACCGGTCAGGTCAACCGGATTTTTGGCAGAGCCGTAATCGGGCATGTGTTTCTTAAGTTCATCCTGAACATCTGTCGGAGCGAACTTCAGCGGGATGCCATAACGCTCGGCGGCATCCGTTGCCAACACGCCCACTCCTCCGCCGTTAGTGATGATCAGCAGGTTTTCCTTGCGTAGCGGAGGTTGTAGGGAAAGCGCCAAGGTGCGGTCGAAGAGATTGGATAGATCGGAGGCTTGAACGACACCTGCCTGCTCGAAAGCGGCGCCGTATACCTTTGCCGCCCCAGCCAACGAGCCGGTGTGAGAGGCCGCAGCCGCCGCGCCGTGTGCAGAGACACCGGCCTTGAGAGCAATGATCGGCTTCTTTGTATTGCGGCTGGCTTCAATGAACTTGCGTCCATCCTTGAAACCCTCGATGTAGAGACTGATGCAGGAAGTATGCTCATCCTTGTCAAGCCAAGTAATCAAGTCGGCGAAGTCCACGTCTGCCATATTGCCGATTGAGATCATCTTGTCAAAACCAACTTTGCGAGTGTAGGTGATGGCGTCCATGGCAATCAGCAGGGCGCCACTCTGGGTGATTAGGGTCGCCTTGCCTGGGAAGGGCAGGAAAGGCGCAAAGGAGGCGTTCAGCTTATCTGAATTGGAGAGGGTGCCGACGATGTTGGGACCCAGAACGCACATGTGGTAGCGGTTGGCGATGTCGATTAATTCCTGCTCCAAATCCTTACGGCCGACTTCGCTGAAGCCGGACGTGATCACCGAGAGAGCCGGAACGCTCTTCTGCCCGCACTCCTCAGCAACTTGGCAGACGGTCTTCACCGGCACCGTGATGACTGCTAGGTCAACGCTGCCCGGAACGGCCGCAATGTTCGGGTAAACCTGCAGGCCAAGGATCTCAGATGCGGTCGGATTGATCGGGTAAATCCTGCCCTTGTAATCGCCCTTGATTAGATTCTCGATGACCGTGTAGCCGATCTTGCCGGGCTGGGTCGAGGCGCCGACAATCGCTACCGACTTCGGCTTCAAGAGATTATCAAGATTTGTAATATCCATTATTCATCTCCTAATGAAATTGTTGTCAATATTTCTTCGTTTATAGGGTCGTAATAAAAACACAAGCTCCTTTGGCTAATATTTCATTCGCTGCTATATAGAGTAGGCACAAGCACTTTTACATTTTCCTTCTACCCTTCCAGAGCTTCGATAATCTTATCGAATTCCATGCTAAGCTTCGGATCGAGCGGATCAGGTTGATGCTCCGCAAGTATTTTTCGCGCCTTTGCCAAAGCCCAATCGCTCGCATTATCCTTTTTTGATTCCCATTCGCTGTAAGGGCGACGATCCATGAATTGCGGCATGAAGAGATCATGCATGTGTTGGCGGGTATGCTTCTGAGCGAGGAAATGTCCCGATGGGCCGACCGCCGCTATTGTGTCGAGGGCGAGCGTTTCATCGTTGACTTCGATCCCTTGCATCATCTTACGAATGATCGAAAAGATTTCGCAATCCATCATCATTTCAGCGAAAGACCAAATGCGGCTGCCATGCAAAAAGCCGATGCCCAACAACATATCGGACATCGCGATGCTCGCCATGAACGTGGATAAACTATTCTCGATGCCCGCCTGCCAATTCGGTTCTTTTGCACCGGTTGCGAAGGAACCCATCGAAAGCGGAATGTCATAAAAATCGGAAAGCGCATTCGTCGCCGCGCCGAAGAGAAAATCTTCGGGACCGCCGCCGGTATATGCGCCCAAGCGAAGGTCGGAGGCAGTTTGCGCCGCGGCATAAAAGACCGGCGCGCCAGGATAAGCCAACTGTAATAACACCGTTCCGGCAATCACTTCCGCATTGCCAACCGCCAGCGTGCCAGCCATCGTCGCAGGGCCTGTGGTGAGACAAGCCGACATCGTCATGAAGCCGGTGGGGAGTCCAACCTCAGCCGCGAGCAAAGCTGCATCAATGGAGCCGCCATCATGTCCGAGCGGCGACGCGGTGCATTGCATCAGTGAAAGAACCGGACGCTTGCGAAGCGCTTCTTTTCCGCCCGCGATCATCGCGGCCATTTCAATTGCTGCTTTGGCTTCATGCACACTGTAAATGCTTTCGGTTTGAACGTGCTTGGTGGAGTTTTCCCAAATTGCTTTGATCTCGTGCAAGCCGCGCGTTTGCGGCGGCGTATCCTGTGCGGATACAGGCACCCAATGAAAAGCAATTTCTTCGGTTGCGTCGGCGATGCGGGCAATGTCCACCACATCCTGTAGCTTTGATATGCGCCGCTCGCCGCTTTGAATGTCAATCACTTCCACGCCGCAGCCATCCGTGCCGACAAAAACGTGATTGCCATCCAGCGGCAAATCCTGATTTGGCTCACGCGCCGCGAGCGGATACACCGGCGGACATTTCTTCAACGCGGATTCAATCAATTCGCCTCTGGCCCTGACGATTTTTCGATCGCGATCTACCTCAGCACCGTTTGCCGCCCAAATATCCAGCGCCCGCTGCGATGGGAATTTCACGCCGACTTTTTCAATGATCCACAACGTTGCATCGTGAATCTTTTTGACTTCAGCCGGCGTAAAAATCTCCAACTTTAATTTCGGGTTGGTAATGGATTTTATGTAGTTGGTCAACTTGCCCTCCCGATTCTCCCGCCCCTCAGCAGGAGCAACGGATTATTCAACGCCCATTAGTTGCTTTGCAACACGCACCGCACCGACCGCATCTTCTGAATATCCGTCGGCCTTAATGGATTTGAACCAGTCGCGTGTGATGGGCGCGCCGCCAACCATGACCTTGAATCGACCACGCAGCCCTTCTTTTTCAAGAGTTTCGATCACTTCTTTTTGCTTAACCATGGTAGTGGTCAACAAAGCGCTCATACCGATAATGTCTGCATTAACTTCAATTGCCTTGCCGATGATTTTATCCGGCGATGCATCTACACCCAGATCATAAACCTCAAAGCCTGACGAGCCCAACATGGTTCCAACCAGCGTTTTGCCAATCTCGTGGATATCGCCTTCAACGGTGGCAAGCACCACTTTGCCGAGCATTCTCCGTTCGGTGCCTTGCTTTTTCAATTCCGGATTGAGCACGGCCACCGCAGCTTTCATGGCCTCGCCGGCCATCACTAGTTCAGGCAGGAAGGCCTCGCCGCGCCCAAAGGCGTCGCCTACCGTGTTGACACCTATCACAAAGCCATCCGTAATGGCTTGCAGCGGCGGAATGCCTACAGCAATGGATTCCTTTGCCAATGCAGTTGAGGCATCGGAATCGCCGTCAATGATGCTCTGTGCCATTTTTTGGAAAAGTTCTTCATGCATGGGATTGTTTCTCCTTTAGGATACGATACAAGAGCATTCTTTCAATTTATGCTATATGTGCGCTTTCGCGCAAACTGATTATAAATTATATATAGCCGCGCCGATAGTAGAGAACAGCATGACAATTGTCACGTCTGAATTATTTTCGCTCAAAAAAGATCAACAATGTGCTTCCATATTTTCGCTGGTCAAATTCGACCAGATTGTTCAGATCCAACGGCTTATATTCTTTCGGATGAATTTGAACGATTGCCCAGCCATCTTCTTCCAGCCATTCTAGATTGGAGTCTAGTTTGGTTAAAGCTTGTGACCACATCTCCTGATATTGCGGAGGCGCGATGTAGAGGTAATGAAACGAGCGATCAGGATGTGATGCCAAAAGAGAAAACGCGTCGGCGCGTTTCGCTTCTGCGCGGGACACAAGCCGGGTCGCCGTTAAATTAAGTTTGATCGTTTCTATTGGCACACGATTCGAATCCGTAAAGCGGCAGAACGCCGCGCCGCGGCTGAGCGCTTCGATCCCGACTGCACCGGTTCCGCCGAACATATCCCACCAATCTGAATCAATTGCATCCGAGCCGATGATGTTGAATAAAGATTCCTTGACGCGATCCGTGATCGGACGCGTTATATCGCCTGGAACTGATTTAAGAATGCGACCTTTTGCTCTCCCCGAAATGACCCGCAAACTCATTTTGCCGCCATAAAGTTTCCGTGCGGCGCGATGACCGGCACCACACAGCCTGTACTTACAATTAATCGTTGTCCATAAGTTTGCTGAATTGCATCTTCTTTTTCTTTGCGAACATCTTGAGCTGTTTTATAAACGAGTGTTTCTCTGTTTAATCCTCCACACATTACACCTTTAAAGGTCTTTTGTGCCTGTGCTAAGGAGGGCGGCGTCTCGCGGTCGTGCCAGTTGATAATCTGTACTGGATATTTTGATACCTGTTCGAAATAAATATTCTCGCCATGAATATGTAGCATGCTGCACCACAATCCTTGTGCAGAATCCAGAATTTGCAAATCAAGGCTTTGACTGAATTGCTTGAATTCATCTTTATTCAATAAAGTTGCTTGGGCGTGTTGAACGGCATAAAAGATCCCGTCGATGCCGGTTTCAAGCGCGGCTTCGATGAATCGTCGGGTTGTGAGCGCAATGGTTTGAAGTCCCTTCATAACCGCCTCGGGATGTTTTCGTAAATGAACCAAAAGCGTGTTCTGACCCGCAAGATTTTTCGCTTGTGATAGTGGATTGAAGATGGTTTGTAGCATCGGCGTGTTTGGGCCGAGTCCCGCACGGATTTGACGGAGACAGGCCAATTGTCCCGCCAGATGCGGAGCGGTAGGATCTAATATTTTTAATCGTTCCCAATCTTGCGGTTGTGAAATTACGTGTTTTGTGTATTGCCGTGTACCTTCGGGATTGCCGCGCCATTCATCTTCTGCACCCCAATCGCGAAGGCAAAACGAAGATGCAGGCGTAACTTTGACGAGGTCGAAATCATATGTATGTTGAAACGCGATCTGAGCCGCGGCAAGCGTTTCAGGCGATTGATCATCCACTGGAAAATGCCGCCAGAGTGCGACCGGTATTTGGTCAAGGATTTCGCCTTTGATGCAGGCTTGGATTCGTTCTCGATGGGTTGTCATGGAGCTTTTCTAACCTCTTTGATTACGCAAAATGTCGCGCCGGCGCGGCCGACGCTCAAGACAATAGGATCTCCGTGAAAGTCTTTGGTATCTTCGTTTGCCCGCGTGTTGATCAAAACATAGTCGTTGGTATGTATCTGATCCAGTGCACCGCGTTCGTCCAGTATTTTGATATTGCTCGCCGCATACGGCGCGGCTACTTCGGGCTCGCGGTGAACGTAAAGATTGACCGGCTGTGATTCAAGTTGATTGAACTCTTCAACCGCTTGTTTATAGCAAGTCAGCCAGTAGTCTGTTTCATAGCGGCGAAATGCGCCAGTCGTCCCGCCGATCAAAGAGTTGTAATAAGCATATTCATAAGGATGCAATTGGATGATGCCATAGATACCGGGCGCAAGGATTGCAAGGCCGATTAGAATATTGATCCAATGCTTGTTTATTTTCTCAAGCAGTAAGTCGAAGGCAAATCCGGCGAATATGAATACTGGCGGAAGGATAAATATCATCCTGCGATAACTACCGTCATAGATCGGCGGAGGATTGATGACCACGTCGGCAAAAAGAAGAACGAACCATGCCAGCACAAGAATGGCAGATATCCATTCGACCCGGTGCTTGAAGGCGCGCCAAACCGCAACGCCAAGGCCAAGCGCAAAGAGGGGCCAAACTGGTTCGGTCAAAGTGAGAATCAACAGGGTCGGGAAAAAGCGGCGGGGTAGCTCGTCGGCATGATAAGCAACTCCGTTGAAAAGTACAAAAATTGAAATGGGGTTGGTGGACATCGAAACAAATGTTTCGATTAACCTACGAACTGTGTCCTGCCATAAATAGGGAAACATTGCCAACATGGTGACGATCGAGATCAAACCATATAAGAGAATCCATCTGATGGCTCGGCGAGTCGGCTTTTGAGTAAAGAAATAAATCAGGACCATGATCCCGGCTAAAGGTCCTAGCACGCGAATGTTCGTCGCAATTCCTAGAAAGACGGCCGCGATCAGAACTTCCAACAAAGGTTTAAAAGAAGGATTCTTGAGATGATCTGTGAGACAGAAACCCAGATAAACCGTGCCTAGGAAAAAAACAAGAAAGGGCATATCTTTGGGATTGATAAACGCATAACCCCAAAGAATCGGTTGTGAAGCGAATAATGACGCTGCGAAAAACGCAGCCCATGGACGTATCCAGCGCAGGCAAATTTGGTAAAGAAAGTAAATGCCCAGAAGAAAGGTAAGAAAGTTGACCAAGTGCCAGGCATCATCTGTATGGATGCCAAATCTTTCGATTAAATAAACCGGCTCGCGCGCAAGAAGCAAATACGCCGGTCCCCGATTCATGTGATCGCTGGCGCTGGGACCATATGAATTATTGAGATCAAAATGTCCGCTAAACCAATTGGCGGGGTTGTAAGCGTAACCCACTGCATCGGCGTATCCGTAAAAGTAAGGCTCATCCCAAGTGAAGCCGTAATCTCGAAAAGTTAATATGCCAATTATCGCAGTTGTAATAAGTAATAAACCTATTGGAAAAATTGTTCTCGCCTTGATTTTATTCACGTCGATTTTTGTGATTATGGTTTCTGAATTGTACGGAAACCATCCTGAAGACTGGTTCCACGCAGTTCCACATTATGACTAAGTGGCTTTGGAAGGCACGGGAAAGCTTCGTAATTGCACAGGAAAAGTTTTTGGGCACAGTAGAAATTGATATTACCAAGCGGGCAGAGTTGCACTTGTGATGGACTGTAATCTGCTGGAAGAAGGGCGTGTTTTGAGATGGTGGAAAGATCAGTTGTTGTGGCTAGAATATAAAGAGGTAGAATAAATGCAAAAATAACTAAAGGAAGAAAGATTATTAGCGATCCTTTTTTTATTAAATTTACCAACCTGAGTATGGCAGATGCGCTCCCGAGAATAATGGATCCAAAGAGATAAGCATAACCAAACCGAAAGAGCGGGGATGTGAGAATCCAGAAGAAAACCCCGGCATAATTTAGAATGAAAATAATACTAAAACCGATTGCGAGATTTTGTTCTGTTTTGCTGAATCTATAAGCAAGTAATCCTATTGGCGAGGCGATTGAAATTAAGAGCAAGACCTTTTGACCTCTGTCGAGTTGATGGAACCAAATTGGTAGCCACTGTTCCCAAGTCGCGCCAACATATTTTGTCCAACCACTGACTGGAAATTTGTCATACCAAAATAAGATTTGTTGAGAAGTTGCTGTTGAAGCCAATGGATATTTCCAATCGAACGAAAAAAGATCGATTTGCGAGATTGGAAATATCAAATAACCGGAAATCACCATATTGCGTAAAAACCATGCCGAAAGAATGACCAAAGCGATTCCTGTGAGAATCATACTGCGTTGCCAGCTTTTATTCCAGGCCTGTTGAATCAGGATTAGCAAGGCAGGCAAGCATAAAGGAAGTGATGAGAGTTTGATTACAACGTTAAAGACAGAAAAGACAAAAATAAAGCTTGAATAAAGGTCAAAATTTAGGTCGCGTTTTTCAACTTTCTCAAGGATTAAAATAGTAATTATCCATATCAACAAAGTCGGTGGAAGGTCGGTGCCTGGAGAGGATAGCTCAGGCGTATACAGGTAAAGTGATAAGAAAAACAAAACTACTTTTACAAAATTTGAAGCAGTGAATTGCTTCTGAAGCAGTGCTTGAAAGCTTTCCCCAAAATAAAACATTGTCGCTAGCAGAATAACGCTATTGGTCAAATGGAAGGAGCGCAATCCTAAAAAGGCAAAACTCATTGACGCCACAAGTACTAGCCATGAGGAGTTGTAGGCAAGGTGGTCATTAATGTTTACTAGACCGGGAACGGCCCGATAACTTTCAATCCAGTGAATGGCCTGAGCATGGTAAAGAGCCGTATCGTAATTCGTTGGTCGGTGCGTAGCATTCTCAAGAACGACTATGGTGACGACGGCCAGCAGCACCCATACCAATGGATGATAAGTTGGAAGAGATAGTTTTTTCCATGGACGCGTGAAGATGGCAATTAAAATGCCGCCGAGCAGGATCAGAATAGCGGCTGTACTTGCAAGAGGCGTGATCAGAGAAAGATAGGATGCAATCGTTGTTATGATCGCTATTCCTAGAATAACGATAATTGGAAATGATAACCAAAGTCCATCTTGAAATTTAGAGATCTTTTTAAGAAAAATCAATCCGCCATAACCATATATATAAAATATCATTAAAGAATAAGCCCAAATCAGCAGAGCTGCCAGCATACCTGTCTACTTCCCTTTCAATAACCGCCGCCCTTGACGTTCTTTTGCGGAATCCATTTTGCGCTTCTCATCTTCGGTTTCGGCTTTGACCGGCGAAATGGGAGTAGGCTTGCCTTGATCATCGAGCGCGACATAAACTAAGTATGCGGTGTTGGTGTGTGTGCGTTTACCCGTGATGGGATTCTCTGCTTGAACTTGAACTTCGGCCTCCATAGAAGTGTGGCCCGCGTAGGTGACCTCGGCATTCAAGAGCACTAGATCGCCGATTTTAATTGGGTTACGGAAGACCATTGAATCAATCGCAACGGTCACCACGCGCCTTTGCGCGTGACGCATACAAGCCAGCGCTCCAGCCTCATCCACCAACTTCATGATCCATCCGCCGTGAACGTTGCCGAGTAGGTTGGCATGTTCGGGATGCATTAGTTGCGCGATCTGGATGCGTGAAGCGCGCATCGGTTTAGCATTAATGGAGTCAGCCATCTCAATCTAGGTCTTGGCGGAGTTCACCAGAGTCAGTGGAATGCAGACGTTCGGGTTCATCGAGTAAAATGTCGGTTACATTATGCGCCAATTCGGCCATCAATGGGGCAAGCGGAATCGTCGCGGGCGGATAAACTTTTTTGGGCGCAGGAGGGGGTTGAAGTCGAGGTTTGAGCGTGAAAGTGGCGCGTTTTCTTAGGATACGCGGATCATTTGTCAAGTAACCAACATAATGTCCCAGCACAGAATATACATCACGCTTTGACGTTACCCACCCAATCCAATCGCCGGTGCGATTGTAAAGATATGGGTAATCTAGAAATGCTTCCGCATCCCCTTTTGAGGTATAGATCGGAATAAGAGCCATAACTTCGCCTCGCTAATCAATTTACATCATTATACGTCCAATAGCGATTTACGAAGAAGTTCCAAAGCATTACAATTCCAACCGCAATGGCAAGAGTGAAATTTCTGGCAAGAAATTCCGGTGTGATGGATTCTGTGAGATTCAAGTTTTGAAAGAAATTTAGTAGAGGCGGCTCACCAAATTTCAAGATGGGAATGCGGATGGCGATGCCAGCTACATTAACTGCAAAGAACATCGCAAGTTGACGAGACAATGGACGCGAGCGCGAGTCGGGGTAGGTCCAGTAACGATTCCAAATAAAGTTGCTGATTACCGCGCAGGTAAACGATATGCTGCCGGCATAAACAAGTGGCATATTAAAAAAGTGTGCAAGCAAATTCGCGATGCCAAAATCTACCAGCGCACCGAATGCGCCGACAACCATGAATTTTAGAAAGCGGGTTCGTTCTTGAGGGTTTGTAAGAATGGCTGTCATTTCAAGCCCAGTTTTTGTTGGAAATATGGAATGGTCTCGCGAAGGCCTTCTTCGAGATCAGTTTTAGGCTCCCAGCCAAGAATGGTACGGGCGCGTGTGATATCCGGCTGGCGGCGTTGAGGATCGCGCACGCTGCGTGCATCCGCAACGAATGCAATTCCAGATCGGTTGCCAACGATCTTGTTAATCGTTTCTGCGAATTGAAGCAGGGACATTTCCACAGGGTTGCCAATGTTGACTGGCAAATGTTCGTCCGACATCAACAAGCGGTCGATGCCATCAACCAAATCATCCACATAACAGAATGAACGCGTCTGCGATCCGTCACCGTAAACGGTGAGTGGCTGACCTAGCAGGGCTTGCTTGAGAAGATTGGGAAGAGCGCGTCCATCTTCGAGGTCCATGCGCGGACCGTAGGTATTGAAAATGCGGACGATGCGAGTATCTACTTTGTGCTGGCGGTGATACGCCATGGTCAACGATTCAGCGAAGCGTTTGGCTTCATCATATACCGCACGCGGACCAACTGGGTCAACATTTCCCGCATAAGTTTCAGCTTGTGGGTGCACCAACGGATCGCCGTAAATTTCACTGGTGGAGGCAAGCAGAAAACGTGCGTGGTTGGCTTTGGCAACACCAAGCGTATTATGCGTCCCCAGTGCGCCTGCCTTCATGGTTTGAATCGGAAGGTTGAAATAAGCGTAGGGCGATTGCGGGTTCGGGCTGGCGGGCGATGCGAAATGTAGAACTGCATCCACCTTGCCCGGAACAAAGATATCGTTGGATACATCGTGTTTGTAGAATGTAAAATTCTCATTGCCCATCAAGTGAGCTATATTTTCGCGGCTGCCTGTGACAAAATTGTCCATGCCAACCACTTTGTGTCCATCGGCTAAGAGACGGTCACAAAGATGGGAACCGAGAAATCCGGCTGCGCCGGTAATCATAATTCGCATTAATACCTCGTTTATATTATGTCATTCGCAATGACATGAAGATTATTTCCAGTCAATGTTGGTAATCAATCCATCGCCGGTGATTTGATAAGATTGTCCACTACCGCTATCCACCAGCCAAAGATTGCCCTGATAAACGATTGCAAGAAAATCGCCGGTCTGTCCTTGAATGGGTTGTGGCGCCCAGACCGGAGTCTGAGGTTCAAGACCAGTTGAATCTGGCGGCGGAAAAATCGCGCGGCGGTTAGATCCATCTCGGTCCATGACAGTGAGACGATAGCGACTTGTCTCGCTCTGATCTGGGAAGATGGCTTGGAGATAAGCCACCTGATAAGCACTCTCCTGTCCGTTTTGGCGAACGGGCGAAGCGACTGGTGATGCAAACATCCCGACTTGCTCAATGAAATCTGCAGCAAAGTTGTTGAGTAGAGAAAACCCTTTCAAGTCGAAGTACGGAGATTCCTCATCCGTGATCGGCGCGGGTGCGGGCGCATGATCGACAAAATAAAGCGACTTGCCGTCTCCGCCAAAACTGATTCCGGGAACCCACGCCCAATCACTATGTGTTTGAAGCGGCGTAATGTCAAGCAGGGGAGAAGAGAGATAGCCCCCGGCTACATTAACCATTCCAATACCATCGGGACGCGCATAAGCAATACTTCCATCCGGCGAAATAGCATAGGACATACCCCACCATCCATAAATACCGCCACTGCTTGCGTCCAGAATCTTTTTCGGCGATCCATTGAGACCGACTTCATATAGATCATTATTCGCCTGCCAACCCGGTGCAGTTGTGCGCGGCTCAACGGTCGAATAGGCAGCGGTGTTGGTATTTGGAATCCACGTTGCAAAGTGGACGATATTGGCTGCGTTCAAATAAATCGGCGACGGCGAGCTTGACTTTGTGCTGACAGCCCACAAGGTGTTGATCTGTTGATCCGCTGGCTTCTTTGACTTGCGCGTGAAGAGTAAATAATTACCATTCGTTGAAAGTGCAAAGATGCGCCCATCCAAATCGCCGGTGTTGATAAGCAGGGTGCGGTTGGCGGTGGTTGTGTCCATAATCCATGCGTTGCCACCGGCAAGGTACGCAATTTTACCGGGAATGGTCAATGGTGTAAATGACGATTGCGCGCCGACCATCATGATCTCCGGCACTGCGTTTTGCAAAATAACGGTCTTGACGATGGTTTTGCTGGTTTCGACTCCATCTTCGAGAACGCGGCGATAAGTGATTTCCTGCTCGCCATTGACTCCTGCTTGCACTTGGCGTGTCTGCCCATCGGGCAGCGACTCGTTGCGGATGATTTGTTGCTCAAATGGAATCGTTTGGTCTTCGGTGGCGAATTCTTCCTTGACGCGCGTTAGCTTGATGGTATCGCCGTTATTAAGAACTGCATAAAACGGCGGATCGGATTTATCGAGATCGCCCGGCGTGATACCGATTTGTTGTAATGCCTGCAGAACTGTGCTTCCAGCGGGGACGCCGACTTGTTGGGTCTTTTCATCGGCAGTGATAGTGATGCTGATTTGGCTGTGTCCTGCTTGGGCAAGTTGGCAGCTTGTCAAAGGCATAATCAGAATCGCAACCACAAAAAAAACGCAAAGGAATCTCTGCGATGTCTGTTTGCTTTGTAGCGAGTCTTTTTTGACCACTGGTATAATCCAACCTACTTGACGCGGCCCGTGACGGTCATCACGCCGTCCGCGATGGAGATGCTTTCCAAACGGAAGCCGGTTGCGACGGGTCCGAGCGAACCAGTAAATGCTTGGACCACGAGCGTGCTGATCGCATCATTCAAGCCCTGCGGAGCAGGATACGGCCCAAAGTCTTCCTGCGTGATCTCAATTTTTGGTTGTCCATTTTGATCCACGCTGACCGTCATCGTAATGCTGGCATTGGCAGTGAACATGCCTTGTTGAACTTTTCCAAAAACTTTCATCTGCCCGTTTTGCAACTGCACCTGCGGATCTGTGATCGGCAGATTGGGCTGTGATTGCAAATAATAGGTGAGATACGACGTGAGCTGTTCTTCGGTAATGTTGAGCGTGATGCTTCCGGATGTAGCTGCCGTGGCGACAGCCTGTGTCACCTGGGTTTTTAGACTTTGCACTGCGGTGGTCGAAACTGGAATCGGTATGGCGGGATAATTCGGCCCGCCGACGAAAATCGAACAGGCGAGAGTGACGAGAGTTAGTATTATCAAAGCCAGAACAAATTTTTTCTGCACTATTGCCTCAATGAGGAATAAACGGGAGTTATTATAGCATGAGCGAAAATGAAAATAATGACCTGCCGCTAGCAGTTCAAATCGAAGGATTGTTATTCGTCGCGGCAGAACCGGTGGCGACAGCGAACCTCGCGGAAGCGCTGGATGTTGCGCCGTCCATGGTCGAAGCCGCGCTCCAGGAATTGGACGCGTCGCTTCGGGCTCGCGGTTTGCGATTGCAACGACACAGCGGACGCGTGCAGTTGACCACCGCGCCGCAACTTGCGGCGACGATTGAACGGTTCCTTGGTCTCGAAGCGACGACTCACCTTGGACGAGCCGCACTTGAGACGCTGGCGATCATCGCGTATCAACAACCAGTGACGCATCCGCAAATCGATTCGATCCGCGGCGTCAACTCGGACAGCATGTTGAAGAGTCTGTTGAGCAAAGGTTTGATTATAGAATCGGGCCGCGCTGATGGCCCCGGTCGCCCGATTTTATATTCCACCGCGCCTGAATTTTTACAGCACTTTGGAATCAACTCGATTACCGAATTGCCCTTGCTTGATTTGACCGATGAAAACAATAATCACGACGAGATGTTGAAGGGGTAATGACCCGGAGCTGATGTGTTTTTATCAAAAATTTTCATCTTCAAATCTACTTGGCACAAAGTCCAATTGTTTATCTGTAATCTTTAAATATCTGCTATGAGCTATCGCTTCTGCCCAAGCTGATTTATCTGGTGATACATAGAAGATTTCATCCCTGAACACAATGATCAATTCGTTATCTCTATAAAAATGGAAGTAAAATTCCTGCTTTTATTTAGAGCAAGTTTTTGAATACCCTGATTTCTAACATCATCGATCGATTCTATGTGTCGGGCGGTTGCGTAAGCTATATATTCAGCGTCTGCTAATGCAAGGTGCTGTGGCGTGGCCAATTCCGGATGATGTGTCCGTGATTTGTGCTGCTTTTTTGTTATTATTATTCATTTAAATATGTTTTCGCTTGATATGGCTGATTTAGATTATTTACGATTATTTCTTGATTTGTTAATTCGAAAAAGAATGAACAATATGATAAGAAGAATGAGTCCGCCAATCAGTAAACACGATTGATAACTTGCCCAAACCCGCGTTGGCGCAAACAATTTGATAAACATCGGATAAAAAATGAAAGAGACCGATGCCCAGAAGGAATCCGGCGATCATAATGAGTGGCCCTGATTATTTTGACCTTGAATCATCCAACTTCGCGCAATGCCGTAGATAGGGTAGAATGTAATGATAATCATTATAGTACGATTGAGACTCTTGTAAATATGCAAGAACGCTTACAAAAACTTTTAGCACAAGCCGGTTATGGTTCGCGCCGCGTCTGCGAAGAATTCATCACAGCTGGACGTGTGCGCGTCAATGGACAGGTTGCCATTCTCGGTCAAAAAGCCGATCTTGCCGTGGATAAAGTCACGATGGACGGCAAGCCTCTCGCCGCGCGCGAGAAGTTAACTTATATTGCGCTTTATAAGCCGCGGAACATCATCTCGTCCGTGGATGATGAAGTAGGGCGCAAGACCGTGCGTGACCTGATTCCAGAAACTGAACGTCTTTATCCCGTTGGTCGTTTAGATTGGGATAGCGAAGGGCTGATCCTGATGACCAACGATGGCGACTTGACGAATAAACTAACGCATCCGCGCTATGGACATCATAAGGTATACAAGGTTCTGGTTGCGCGTCGTCCAGACCCGGAACGGATTCAAACCTGGCGACGCGGCGTGGTGCTGGAAGATGGATATAAAACCGCGCCCGCCGATGTTTATGTCGAAGCGGGCGCAGGAAAAGGCGCGTGGCTAAGAGTCACAATGGGGGAAGGGCGCAAGCAACAGATCCGCGAGATCGGATCATTGCTTGGTTTGCCGGTTGTCCGCATTGTTCGTATCCGCATCGGGTCCCTTCGATTGGGAACACTCAAGCCCGGCGAATGGCGGCATCTGACTGAAAGCGAAGTTCAAGAACTGAATGGGGAAAAGCCTAATCGAGTTGAGCAGGTTAATCAAAAACTGAGTATGCGTAAAAAAGGAAAGCCGCACTCATAAGCAGACTCGGTTAAGTCGGAAGGCTTTCCCATAACTCTAATGGTCGTGCTATTGTGCTTCTGCCCTCCGTAATCGAATGATCAAGACAGCAGCAAAAATCCCGAGCATGCCGACTATCAGAGCCATACCATCTGCTCCGCGCCAATCTACAAAGATACCACCGATACTTGCTCCTAGAAATTGTCCCAATCCGAGGAAGACGGAATAGAGTCCCATAATTGCGCCGCGCTCAGTGGTGTGTGCTTCAGTGATGTCGGCAAGATGTGCCAGAGCGGCGGGAGTAAATCCGCTTTGGATCATGATGCTGATGACCAGTATGATTGCAAGCGGAACCATTTCTGGCGAATTGAGTGCTGGTTGGTGGTTGATGGCAAAAATAAGCAGACATGATAGAAGAAGTCCACCGGTGCCGATGAGCATGGTAGTGCTCCTTCTTAATTGAGTAAAGAAAACGGTCCAAACGAGAATGCCAAGAATAAAGAATAAAGCATAGCCAGCTAGAACATTTCCTGCTTGGAAGCTGTTGAAATTTCCGACTAAGCGTTGGTTAGCGAATCCTGATTTATCGGTCAGGATTCGTGCAGTTAGGTTGAGCCAGATTCCAAGTACAGCATTGATGGCAATCCATGCCGGAGCAAATCCCGAAACACGCGGATTGCTCAGGATTCGCCAGTAGCGTCTTAGAGTTTCCTGCGGTGAAATATCTGGCAAGGCTGTGGCTGGATTTTGTCCTTTGATTTCGCGCACACCAAACCAAAGGAGCAGCAAACTTATCACATAGATCGACGCGTTTACTGCAAAGGCTGGACTGGTTAATGAAATACCTGCCACTCTTGCTGCTGTTCCAAATTGGCGCCATAACCAGCCGCCCAGCGAAAACCCCACCGCAATTCCACCAATGGTAGCGATTTCAAAAAAGCCTGAAATCCGCGTTCGGAGTTTTGGAGAATTGGAGGTCGCCTCGGCTAGATAGCTAAGCGTGGCAGGCGCATTGCTTGCAGTTGAGAGTCCCTCCAGCAAGCGAGTGAAGATCAATAGCCATATTGCAGTGGTGAATGATGTGATTAGGACGGCTACGGCGCCAAAGAGCGGACCGATCACGATGAATAATTTACGGCCGAAACGATCGCTCCACGCGCCGAACAATAATGCACCGATCAGTTCAGAGACAAAAAAAGAACCAATGATGATCCCGCCCAGCGTGTATGAGATCGGATACACTTTACCAGATCCAACGAGGACGCTTAGCGGATGATTCGGTGACAACGATGCTTCGTGGATGGCATTGAAGTAGAACTGGATATTCTCGCCCATGGCGCCGGCCGCGGCGCGTAAAATCAAACTTCCAGTAATGACCGCAACCAGTGAGAAGACTCGATGCGATTTCTTTGGAAGCTCGCTTCGGCTTGGTGCATGGTTTTGCTGCATTACCTTATCCGCGAGTCTGCCGTGTTTCTTTTTATACGGATTTATTCTTCCGAGATGGTAACTTTGATTATTCTTACCGCCGGTGCATTTGACTTCATCGGGTCGCGCGGCGGAATGGACATCAGCACATCCATGCCTTCCACAACCTGACCGAAAACGGTGTGCTTATTATTTAGATGAGGCGTGGGGACATGTGTGATGAAGAATTGCGAACCGTTCGTATTGGGCCCGGCATTCGCCATGGAAAGTATGCCCGGTTTATCATGCTTCAAGCTGAAGTGAAATTCATCGGCGAATTTGTAGCCAGGACCGCCGGTGCCAGTACCGGTCGGGTCGCCGCCTTGTGCCATGAAATCCTTGATGACGCGATGAAAAATGACGCCATCGTAAAAACCTTCACGCGATAAGAACACAAAGTTATTGACGGTCTTCGGGGTTTTATCTGCAAAAAGCTCAATGACCATTATGCCTTTGTCAGTTTCCATGTGCGCTTTATATTTTTTCTTCGGATCAATTGTCATTGTCGGTGGGGTATTCCATTTTTTTGCCATTTAGTCTCCTTGGAAGAATGAGAAATTATTTTAACAATGCTTCGATGCGCGCCACTACCATATCCATGGCGGCAGTGTTGAAGCCGCCTTGAGGAATGATGATGTCAGCGTAACGCTTCGATGGCTCAACGAACTCAAGATGCATGGGGCGGACAGTTGCTTCATATTGTTTGATTACAGACTCTGTTGTTCGTCCGCGCTCGGTAATGTCACGCTCCAACCGGCGAATGAAGCGGATATCAGAATCTGTGTCAACGAAAATCTTGATGTCAAGAAGTTCGCGCAGGGCGGGTTCTACGAAGATCAGTATTCCTTCCACAAGAATCACGCGGCGTGGTTCAATTCTGAATGTTTTGCTGGTGCGTCTATCCGTGGAAAAATCATAGATTGGAACCTCAACCGCTTTTCTATCGCGAAGAGAAACGATATGTTGAATCAGCAGATTGGTATCAAGTGAGTTGGGGTGATCGAAGTTGATACTCGCATGTTGCGTCGGAGGAAGTCCACCCAAATCCTTGTAATAGGAGTCATGCTGAATAAATGCAATTTGATTTGCGCCGACGCGGTTTAAGATTTGCTGAGCCACGGTTGTCTTGCCGGAACCGGAGCCGCCGGCAATGCCAATCACGAGTGAGTCAAAACGTTTCACGGTTGAATTATACCTGTATCAAAAGTGATAACTATCTTGAAAGGGATTGTCCCTTTTTAATCATTTTATATATCTGCCATGAAAGCCAGTCCGACAGTTCCCGGCCCGGCATGGACACCAACGACAGGGCTGACAGGCGCCAGAATGCTTTCGACCGCACTTAACTCTGTAACGGCGCGGTGGAGCAATGCGCGCGCTTCGTCTTCTGCATTTGCATGAACTGTGGCGACGTGGATATTGGATTTACCCTTAACCTGTTCGCTGGTCAGTTCGAGAACGCGATCAAGCGCTTTGCTTTTTGTTCGCACTCGATCTTCTGCTTCCACCCGGCCATCTTTCAAGGCAAGGATCGGCTTGAGATTTAAGGCAGACCCAATGAACCGTGTCGCTCCGCCGATGCGTCCGCCTCGGTGCATGAATTCGAGCGTGTCCGCCACGAAATAAACTCCCACATGCTCTCGGGCCTTTTCTGCGAGAGCGACACAGTCTTTCGTACTGGCGCCTTGTTTTGCGGCGCGCGCCGCTGCTAATATCGTAAAGCCCATCGCCATGGAGGTGGTGTTGCTGTCCACCAGAAGGACTTTATCGCCAGCACTCCCAAGAATTTCGCGAGCTTGGAGTGCAGACTGGAATGTCCCGGAAAGTTTGGCAGAGATGAATATTCCAAGCACCTCGAAATCTTTGTCAACCAATTCTTGAAAGGTGCGTTGCATCTCCAACATCGACACCTGCGAGGTGGTGGGCATCACCTTGGTAGTTTTAAGGCGGGCATAGAATTCGTCAGGCTGTATATCCACGCCATCTCGGTAGGTTTGATCACCCCAGATCAGACTTAGAGGAACAATGGTAATGTTGTACGCCTTGGTCAGCTCACTAGGAATGTAGGCAGTGCTGTCTGTTACGAACGCGATATTCGGCATTTTTCCTCTCGCACGGACAGAATCTCTTCATTTGGATATTCTAACCTATTTGGTGCATCAGAGTTCCTCGAAGGCAAATGCTCACGGTATGATATAATAGCTTTTGCAAGCCGCAGGTTTGCGCAGATTCTCATCGAGGAGCCTATAATTTGGCCTTCAACCCCATAAACTGGCTGCTAGGCCTGTTTTCTCTAGACATAGCCATTGATCTGGGCACTGCGAACACCCTTGTTCACGTGCGCGGCAAGGGTATTGTTATTAATGAACCCTCTTGGGTAACCATAGATAAGAGATCCCGTCTTCCTTTATCCATTGGATTGGAAGCGAAGGAGATGGTCGGGCGTACGCCAGGAAACGTGCTGGTGGTCCGACCGGTTCGTGACGGCGTGATTTCGGAATTTGATGTGACGCAGGTCATGCTGGAGTATTTTATCGGCAAAGTTCATGAACAGAGTGTGGTGCCGCTACCGCGACCGCGTGTTGTAGTCGGAATCCCAACCGGGGTCACGGAAGTGGAGAAGCGCGCAGTCTATGATGCGGTGATGGCGTCAGGGGCGCGCCAAGCCATGTTGATCGAGGAGCCAATCGCGGCGGCGCTTGGGGCGGGGTTACCCATCGGTGAAATTCGCGGTTCGATGGTTGTGGATATAGGCGGGGGAACAACTGAAGTCGCAGTGATGTCCATGAATGGCGTGGTTGCGTCGCGTTCGTTGCGCGTGGCTGGCGATGAAATGGACCAGGATATTGTTCAATACGTGCGTAATAAATATAACTTGTTGATCGGTGAAGGCGTCGCTGAACAAGTTAAGTGGAAGATTGGTTCTGCCTATCCACTTCAACCGGAAAAGACTGTGGAAGTGCGCGGACGGAATCTTGTGACTGGTTTGCCGGAGACTATCGAGATTTCATCTGTTGAAGTTCGTGAGGCGCTGGCGGGTTCTGTTCAAGTGATTATCGATACCGTGCGCGACGCACTGGATGAAATTCCCCCAGAAATTGTGGCCGACTTGATGGATATTGGAATTTGTTTGGCGGGCGGCGGCGCGTTGTTGCAAGGCTTGGCGGATCGTTTGACCGATGAGCTTAAATTGCGTGTGTGGGTCGCCGAAGATCCGCTTACTTGTGTGGTACGCGGCGCGGCTTTGGTCTACGAAGAATTTGATAACCTGAGCCGTTTCCTTGTTGGTTTGGAGCGTGGCAGTACGCGCCACAGCCGTTGATTTCCGATTTTGCGCATTTCTTGTGCGCTCTTATAGAATAAATGAAAGATTTGTTTTCTCGTTCTCTGCAGACTACTGTTATTTTTTTGATAGTCGGGGGAATTTTGGCGCTGGCTTTTGGCGGTTTTTTTAGCCCGGTTTCTAATCGATTCACGAGCGGATTGGTTTCAGTTCAATACTGGTTTGCAATCCGTTATCAAGCCATCCAGCAATTTCTATCGGCGCCGCGCGATATCATTACTTTGCGGGCGCGTAACGCTGAGTTGGAAACGCAGATTTCTCAATTGCAGACTCAAGTGATTGATTTACAACAACGCGTCAGTCAGACGGAAATTCTTTCCGCACTGGTGGATTTTTCGCGTGCCAACCCAGAAAACAGTTATGAGGCCGCCTCGGTCATTGGCCGTGATCCGAGTCCTTTTCTTCATTATATTATCATCAATCGCGGCTCAAATGATGGCATACTTCGAGGGATGCCTGTGGTAACCAATCAAGGTTTGGTCGGAAGGATTGACGCGGTCATTGCGGATGCCGCGCGCGTTCAGTTGATTACTGATCCGGCTTCAACTTTGAACGTTCATCTAAAGAATGCCAATACAGATGCTGTGCTTCTTGGCTCCGTAACGGGCGATATTTCGCTCGATATGATTTCCCAGGACGCGACGGTTCAAGGTGGCGATCTGATTCTTACATCCGGTTTGGGCGGAGGTTATCCCCCCGATTTGATTGTAGGACAGATTATCAACGTCCGCAAACTGGATTATGAATTATTTCAACAGGCTACCGTACAATCTGCCGTGGATTTCACCCGCCTCGACATAGTCCTCGTGATCACAAATTTCCGCGCTGTGGATATTACTCCACTTATGCCCACACCATCACCTTAGCATTATGCGTAATATTATAGCCATTCCATTGCTTGCGTTGGCTGTCGTCTTGCAGTCAACTATTGTCAGTCAATTTTCATTGCTTGCAGGTTACGCGGATTTGATCCTCGTTATGCTGGCGGCTTGGGCTTTGCAAAAGGGAGTCACGACTGCATTTCAATGGGCATTTCTGGCAAGTATCATGATAAGCACTATCTCACATATGCCGTGGGTTATCACTTTGGCTGGTTACCTCGGAGTTGTCCTGCTCGCGGTATTGTTACAATATCGAGTTTGGCAGGCGCCTTTATTAGCTATGTTTAGCGTGACTTTTCTTGGAACTTTGTTCGCGCACCTTTTATCTTTTCTCTACCTGCGTGTCTCTGGCGACCCGTTGCCATTCGGAGACTCAATGGGTCTTATCACACTTCCAAGCCTTTTGCTTAATCTCCTTATTTCCATTCCGATGTATGGTTTGATGCGCGATCTGGCGGGTTGGGTGTTTCCGGTTCGGGAGGAAGCATGAGCTCTTCGTCTACTCCGCGTTCATCTAACTTTGACACGAGAAGGCTGCTGGTGGTTTATGGCGTTGGCTTGCTAATTCTAGCAATTATGTTAGGACGCCTATTATCATTACAGATTTTGGGCGGCAAGGATTGGACAGCGCGCGCGATTGATAATTACACCAACGAGATCAGTCTTCCTGCGGCGCGCGGCATCATCTATGATCGGAATGGTTATGTGTTGGCGCGGAACACCGCGTCATATAACCTGATCATTACGCCTGCCAATATTCCGGATGATGAGGCGGATATCGAAAGGATTTATCGAGAGGTCTCTGCGATAACGGGAGTTCCAGTTGGAGGCCCGGTTACTACCGAGTCCTTGAATAATGCCAAGAATTATGGGCCCTGCGTTCCAGGACCAGGGATCGCTGATATGGTGGCACTTGGCGATTCGCTCGCTCCTTATACGCCGGTTGAAATTGCATGTGATATTAGCGAGGATGTTGCACGGCTTGTCACGGAACGTTCCGTTGATTGGCCTGGAGTTGGTATTGAAATTCAGCCCATCCGGGATTATCCGACTGGCTCCTTAACTGCGGATGTCATTGGTTTTCTTGGGCCTATTCCTGCGTCCTTGGAACAGGAATTGAGTGCGCGACACTTTGTAGCGAACAGAGATAAGATTGGATATGCAGGAATCGAAGATTCTCTTCAGGATGTTCTTGCGGGACAAAATGGAACAAGAGTTATACAGGTGGATGTGGCTGGACAGGAACTCGGAAATCTTCTGCCGCCCGTTGCAGCTGTTCCCGGCTTCAACGTTACATTGACCATCGATACGCGCCTGCAAGCCGCGGCTCAAGCCGCTCTAATATCTGAGATCAACTACTGGAATACTTATTTTGCGCGCATCCGAATTTCGAGCGGCGTTGTAATGGCAATGAATCCAAAGACCGGCGAAATTTTGGCAATGGTTTCTTACCCAACCTATGAGAATAATCGTATGGCGCGTTTTATTCCATCTTATTATTACAATCAATTAACCCAGGACCCTCGCCATCCGCTATTGAACAACGTCATTCAAAGTGAATATCCACCCGGCTCAACCTTCAAGCTTTCAGCTGCGACCGGTGCTTTGAATGAAGGTGTGGTGACGCCAAATAAAGTAATATACGCTCCCGGCCAACTTAACCTCTGTGAGCAGTTCTACCCAAATGAGCCTTGTGGCCCCAGCAATTCGCGTCCGTTCGTGGATTGGATTACAGACGTACGGCCGTCGGGCTTTGGTGATATTGATTTCCTGCATTGCATTGCTTTTTCCAGCGACGTTTGTTTCTACAAAGTGGGCGGCGGTTATGGCAGCGAAATTCCGGGAACCGGATTGGGAATCTATCGCTTGGATGAATACGCGCGTGCCATTGGTTACGGTCAGGCTTCAGGAATTGAATTGCCCGGCGAGGCCAATGGATTAATTCCCTCACCGCAATGGAAACGCATCAATCAAGGCGAGAACTGGTCCACTGGCGATACGTATATCGCTACTGTGGGACAAGGTTATGTGCTCGCTACTCCGCTTCAAGTGTTGATGTCTGGCGCGACCGTTGCGGATAACGGCAAGGTGGTCCAGCCGACCATCATCAAGGAAATAACAAATGGTGATGGCAAGGTGCAGACCGTTTGGTTTAGTCCAAGCGATTTTACGCTTTGGGTTCCTCATCAAACGACCGACAGCGCTGGGAATGCACATCAGGATTGGATGGATTTAACCGATAACACAACCGCGAATCAATTACCTGCTGGAAGTTATCAGATTTCACCGTTCGTTCCCAATGTAAAATGGGACATAACCACTGATGCTAAAATCAATACTTATGATGGGTGCGGTGGTTCCTGCGGCAACCCAACCGGAATTTATAAAACCGTCAGTCCGCAGGTGGTCAAGGAAGTGCAGGAGGGCATGCGCCTAGTGGTAACCGACCCGCAAGGTACGCTTCACCCGACCTTTATGGGCGACAACCCTCTGCCTGTTGCAGTAGCTGGCAAAACCGGTAGTGCAGAATATTGTGACGATGTGGCGCTGGCGGAGAACCGATGTCAGTTCGGCGAATGGCCGGTTCACGGTTGGACGATCGCGTATGCACCCTACGACAACCCTGAAATTATCATTGGTGCTTTTATGTATAACGGCGGGGAAGGCGCAGTGGTGGCCGCGCCGGTGGTCGAAAAAGTAATGAAGGCATATTTTGAACTCAAGTCCATTGACCTAGCGCAAAACGGAGGAGGTTGATTAGCCAGAAATCTTAATAAGGCCAGATGGGCAAACTCACCTATCCTGTGTTGATTTATATTCTTATAGTCATGCTATAATTTGGGGAAGTTAATAGCTTATGAACGATTTGCATTCTCTTGTTCAGATCAAAGGCTTGCGTGACGGCTTGTTGGTTTCCCTTACCGACGCACCATGGGAAGAACTGCAGGCTGCGTTGCTGTTGCAGATGGATCAACAGCCATCCTTCTTTCAGGGTGCTCGGCTGGCATTGGATGTTGGCGCGCAGATTTTGCATGTAAATGAAATGGTCGAACTGCGTGATCAGCTTTCAGAACGGAACGTTGTATTGTGGGCCGTTGTCAGTGAATCGCCGACCACGGAACAGACCGCTCAATTACTTGGATTAGCGACGCGAATTTCCAAACCGCGCCCGGAAGAAACGCATTTTAATTCCGGCGATCAGAACAATGAAACGGCTCTTTTCATCAACAAGACGTTGCGCTCCGGAACGCGCGTCGAATTTCCGGGCCATGTGGTTGTGTTGGGCGATGTAAATCCCGGTGCGGAGATTGTTGCAGAAGGGAATATCATCATCTGGGGAAAACTGCGCGGCGCAGTCCATGCCGGATCGAAAGGTGATGGAAATTCAAAAGTGTGTGCACTTGATTTCGCCCCGATGCAGTTAAAGGTCTCGGAAGAAGCAGTAAATATCAAAAAAGAGAAACAAATACTTGGACCCGTCGTGGCATTCATCCGGAATGAGCGGGTTGTGGTCGAATCGTGGAAATTTTCATAAGGGATAGAAATTATGACTGCTCAAGTTGTGACCATTTCATCTGGAAAAGGCGGTGTCGGGAAGACAACCGCCGTTGCCAATCTTGCCGTTGCACTGGCAATGGAAGGTGATAAGGTCGTTTGTATTGACGGCGACATCGGTTTGCGCAATTTGGATGTAGTAATGGGGCTTGAAAATCGAATCGTCTACGATATCGTGGATGTGATCGAGGGACGCTGTAAATTGCGCCAGGCCATGATACGCGATAAGCATCTGCCTGAGTTATATCTTATCCCTGCGGCTCAAACGCGGGATAAGAATGCAGTTTCACCCAGTGATATGAAGCGCATCTGTGATGAACTTCGTTTGAGTGCTGATTTTATTTTGATCGACTCGCCCGCCGGAATCGAACGCGGCTTTCGCAATGCAATCGCTCCCGCGGACCGTGTGCTGGTGATCACCAACCCAGAGGTCTCCGCGGTACGAGATGCGGACCGCGTGATCGGGATTCTTGAAGCGGAAGAGAAGCATTCACCTGCGCTGGTTATCAATCGTTTGAATCCTGACTTGGTCAAACAGCATGATATGTTGTCTGCCGAGGATGTTTTGGATTTGCTTGGAATTCAATTGATCGGGATCGTGCCGGAAGATGAAGCCGTGATTGTTGGATCAAATCGCGGTACACCTGTCTCGCAGGATCCGAAGAGTCGCGCGGGCCAAGCGTTCCGGAATATTGCGCGCCGCCTCAAAGGCCAGGAAGTACCGTTCATAGAATTCGGAAATAGGCAAAGTGGTTTGTGGGACAGGATCCAGAAAATGACGGGGAGGCGATAATGGCCTGGTTTAAACGAAAGCAGAGCGCCGAAAGCGCCAAGGAACGTTTGCAGTTGGTGCTGATCCATGATCGCACGGATCTGACATCAGTCGAGTTGAATGTATTGAAAGACGAATTACTGCAAGTAATCTCTCGTCACGTTGATATTGACCGGGATGCCGTGCAGATTGAAGTGGAGCACGATGGGCGGGCCCAACGTTTGGTAGCGGATATTCCTTTGAGGAGCGTGACGCGCCGGCGCGCCGGATAATTATGACGCGCGGTCCTTCGTGGCGAAATTTCGATTTTCTTTTGCTTGGCGCAATTGTGCTTGCCACTGCCTTTGGTGTGGCAATGATCCGTTCGGCAGTAGCAGGGAATGATCAATTAACTCCTTTGGTCGGCAGGCAAATTTATTTTGCGATTGGCGGGCTGATCGCTGTTTTTATTATCGCGGCCATTGATTATCGCTACTGGCTGGCATTGTATCGTCCCATTTATATCGTCATGGTGTTTCTCCTTATATCTTTATTCTTAAGTGCCCAGGCTGTGTTCGGAGCGGCACGTTGGTTTCAAGTCGGCGTGCTTTTTATCCAACCGACTGAATTTGCAAAGATCGTTGTTATTCTGATCTTAGCCCGTTATTTCGATAATACTCAAAACGAACCGCGTAATATTCCGTGGCTTGTGCGTGCTTTTTTATGGGTATTCTTTTTGATGATTTGGATCCTGCTTCAACCCAACTTAAGCAACGTGATCGTAATCATGGTGATCTTCTTTGCCATGCTCTGGATCAATGGATTGGAAATTCGGCAGTTGCTAATCATAGGCGGATCGGTGCTTAGCCTGGCCTTCATTGCCTTCCCATTTCTGCAGCCATATCAACAAGCGCGCGTGCTTAATTTTATTTTACCCCAACCCAATGTGAGTTATGGGGAGACGTACAACGTTGAACAAGCTCTGATCGCCATCGGCTCTGGGGGATTATTCGGCAAAGGATATGGCCACGGCACGCAGACTCAATTGCGATTTCTTAAGGTTCGCCATACCGACTTTATCTTTTCTGCAATTTCAGAAGAGTTTGGATTGATTGGCGGGATCTTGGTGATTTTAGTTGAAATCTTCATTGTTTGGCGATGCATCCGTGCCGCGCAAAAAGCGCGGGATCTGGCCGGTTCGATGATTGCATATGGTGTGGCGATTTTACTTTTCTTTCAAGGGATGGCAAATATCGCCGTGAATTTAAAGTTGATTCCAGTTTCCGGGTTGCCGCTTCCGTTCATCAGCTACGGCGGAAGCGGTTTAGCATCGCTCATGCTCGGCGTTGGATTGGTTGAAAGCGTTGTGATGCGGCATAAGCCGCTGGAATTCTAGATTTTCGCAATTATTCTTTAGAAAGGTTCTTTATGACGGATTACACACAACCCGCGCGTGTGCGCGTTGCGCCATCTCCAACGGGACATATGCATCTCGGAACTGCGCGCACTGCGCTTTATGACTACTTGCTCGCCAGAAAAACCGGTGGGAAATTTATTCTGCGCGTGGAAGATACGGATATTAAACGGACTGTCCCCGGCGCAGAACAGGAAATCATGGATGGCTTGCGGTGGCTTGGTCTTAATTATGATGAAGGTCCGGATGTGGGCGGTGGCTTCGGGCCGTATCGTCAAACCGAGCGACGCGAAATTTATCAACAACATGCTAGTATCTTAATCAACAAAGGCCATGCATATCCATGTTTCTGTACATCGGAACGGCTTGCTAAGATGCGACAGGAACAGCAAGCACACAAAGAGTCATTGCATTATGATGGCACTTGTCGCAAGTTGGATCCGGATGAAGCCGCGCGTCGCGTTGCAAATGGCGAGCCTCACGTGATTCGCTTTAAGATGCCAAAGGAAGGCGTGACCATCGCGCACGATCATCTACGCGGCGATATTTCCATCGAGAATAAAAATATTGATGATTATGTGATTATTAAATCGGATGGCCTTCCTACCTATCATCTTGCTGCAATGGTGGACGACCATTTGATGCAGATCACGCACGTGTTGCGCGGGGTTGAATGGCTTAGTACATTCCCGTTACATGTCAATGTAGTGCGCGCCTTTGGCTGGGATGAGCCGGCTTGGATTCATCTTTCTGTTTTTCTAAAACCAAGTGGCAAAGGCAAGCTCAGCAAGCGCGATGCCGAACATGCCATGAAGGATGGTTATTCGGTTTTCATCAAAGACATGGAAGATTTGGGATTCATCCCTGAAGGCGTGTTGAATTGGATGGCATTGATGGGGTGGGGCGTGCCTGAGGATGATGTGATGTCTCTCGATGAGATGGTCGAGCGGTTCAGCATCGATAGCTTGACTCCTTCACCGGCGGCGATCAACTTTGCCAAGCTGGATCATTTTAACGGAACTCATATCCGGCTCTTGTCGGACGCAGATTTGGCCGCGCGTGTCAAGCCTTTCTTTATCAAAGCACGCTATTCCGTTAAGGATGATCTTTTATTGAAAATCGTTCCATTAATTCGCGAACGACTCGTTACGCTGGATGATTGTGTGGCCTTTGCCGGACTCTTTTTCATGGAAGAAGTCGAACCGAAACCAAATGATTTGATTGCAAAAGGTTTGAACGCAAGTATTTCTGGCGCTATTGTGAACGAAGTTACTCAAAGGCTTTCTGCTTTGCCCGATTTCAATCATCAAACCGTCGAGTCGTCGTTGCGCACCTATGTAGAACAGCAATCAAGATTCAATGCGAGTCAAGTGCTTGGTCTCGTGCGCGTTGCCGTTACGGGACAAAAAGTCAGCCCTCCGCTATTTGAGAGCATTGAGGTGATAGGTAAAGATAAAACTTTGGAACGGTTGAAGAAAGCGATTGAGATGTTAGATGAGATGAAGTCAAAAGAGTAGGTCACGTAATCTTGACCTGCTCTTTTTATCTTTTCTTCTCTATCTTTGCCCAAGCATCTTTAAGCGATACCGTCAAATTGAAAACAGGTTTGTCGGAAGTCGAGTCGGGGTCAGTGCAAAAATATCCCTGTCGTTCGAATTGGAAACGGTCACCCGCTTTCGCCGCGGAGAGAAGCGGCTCTGCAACTCCATTTAAAATTTCCAATGAGTTGGGATTCAAACAATTGATAAAATCATCCTCTTCTTCTGGATTTTCTTTTGTAAATAAACGATCGTACATCCGCACTTCGATGGGCTTGGCGCGCGCGGCAGAAACCCAATGAATGGTAGATTTGACCTTGCGTCCATCGGGTGTATCGCCGCCGCGCGTAGCGGGATCATACGTGCAATGAACTTCGACCACTTCGCCTCGATCATTTTTCACAATGCGCGTGCATTTGATGAGGTACGCATAGCGCAGTCGGACCTCGTTGCCTGGGAAGAGACGATAATATTTCGGCGGCGGCGTTTCGCGAAAATCATCCTGCTCGATATAAACGACTTTTGAAAATGGAATTTTGCGTGTGCCTAGGCTCGGGTCTTCGGGATTATTGACCGCCTCCATTTCCTCGATCTGTGAATCGGGATAATTATCAATGACGACTTTCAGCGGTCGAAGCACCGCCATACGGCGCAACGCGTTTTTATTAAGATCATCGCGAACGCAAGCTTCAAGTAATGACACATCGCTGATGCTGTAATTCTTGGCGACACCAACGCGGCGAATGAAATCGAGAATTGCTTCAGGCGTGTAACCGCGTCGACGCATGGCGCGCAGTGTCGGCATACGCGGATCGTCCCAGCCTGTTACGCGGGCTTCTTCAACGAGACGGCGCAGTTTGCGCTTGCTCATCACGGTATAGGTCAGGTTGAGGCGTGCAAATTCGATCTGACGCGGCTTCCAAACGCCGAGTTGTTCGGGAAACCACTCATAAAGCGGACGATGATTTTCGTATTCAAGCGAACAGAGTGAATGCGTGATGCCTTCCATCGAATCGTTTTGTCCGTGCGCCCAATCATACATCGGGTAAATTTTCCACGTCGAGCCGGTGCGATGATGCGGCGGCTCATGGATGATGCGATACATCACTGGGTCGCGCATGTTGATGTTGGGATGCGCCATGTCAATCTTGGCTCGAAGCACGCGCGAGCCATCGGGGAATTCACCATTCTTCATACGTTCGAGTAAATCGAGATTTTCTTCCACGCTTCGATTTCGATAAGGCGACTCTTTGCCAGGTTCGGTCAATGTACCGCGATTTGCGCTGACTTCCTCCGGGCTTTGATCGTCCACGTAAGCCAATCCTTTTTTTACTAGTTGGACTGCCCAGTCATAGAGCAAGCCAAAATAATCTGAGGCGTAGGTAGCTTTTACCCATTCAATGCCAAGCCAGCGCGCATCATCTTGAATGGCATCTACAAATTCGGTCTCTTCTTTGGTTGGGTTCGTATCGTCGAAACGCAAAACCAGATCGCCATTATTTTCTTTGGCGATGAGATAATCAATCATGAATGCTTTGACGTGGCCGATGTGTAAATAGCCATTCGGTTCGGGCGGCAGACGTGTGCGAACGTAGTTGAAGCGGCCCGTGTGTAAATCTTCAGCAACTGCTTCGCGGATGAAATCAATGGGCTTCGATTCTTCTGGACTCATGGAATGCCTTTGTTGTGATTAGATGTCATTGATTATAACAAAGCAAGCAACTTTTGAGTTAGCTCATCCAATATGCTAGTGATAGAAAGCAGACCGTGATGCCTCAATAGAAAAGGTAACTTTAGGGGTATCGTTGCCTCAAAAGAAAAGGTTACCGAGACAATTTCCAAAGTTGGTCGACTTTTCGATCGATAGTGGTACGGAGCAAGACAGGGTTGAGATGGACATAGAGATTGGTTAAACGAGCTTTGGCTTCGAGGGGAACCTCAGCAGCAGCTAAGACACGTTGATAGGGCTTGGTGGCTGTATCATAGCGTTTGATGAGCTTGTTGTCCACATGTTGTTTAGCGACCAATTTTAGAACGGGTTGGAAGAAGTTGACATAGAGGCGCAAGTCCTGGTAGATCTCTTGCAAGAGCAGGGATTGGGCCTGCGTATCTAGGCGATCGTATCCCACCAAGCGACGTACCACGGACCAGTTCTTTTGTTCCACATGAGCCTGATCATTCTTGTGATAAGGCCGAGAACGAGTAAAGGTGATCTTCTGATAATCGCAGTAGTGATAGAGCAAGTCATTGATGAATTCTGTGCCATTGTCTGAGTCAATGCCTAGCAGGGCAAATGGCAACCGAGAGCGCATGGCTTGGATGGCGCTGAATACGGCCTGTTTGGTTCGCGGCAGGATCGCCAAGCATTCGATCCAGCCCGTGGATACATCGACACACGTCAGCGTATTTACAAATTGGCCTTCGGCTATATCTCCACAATGAGCCACCAAGTCGATTTCCAAGAAGCCTGGTTTTTGGTCATCCCAAGGAGTGTGCGTATGGATTGGAATGGCTTTTTTCAGGAGCGTACCAGGCTTGGTGGTGCTCAACCCGTGAGGAAAACGTTTCTTCCGCACCGCACCTAAGCAGCGGTCAATGCTAGCCCGGCTCATGCTCAAGAGTAGTTTCTTTGTCTCGGCGGAAAGGGTTAATGCCCCCACTCGTTCCAATACTTTGAGGATCTCTGGCAAAAAGGGTTGCAGCCGTTTGGAGCAAATCCGTCCGCAGATCTCCCAGATCTGCTCTAATGCGATCACGACTTCCCCTTGATACACCTTTTTACGCCCCCTCTTCCGAATCAACCCTTTCCCTCCCGCGTGCCTCAAGACCCGAATGGCATATTTCCGATGATAGCCTGTGGCGGCTACCAATTCATCCAGGATGCGTTGTTTTTCTTTTCGCTTTGCAGTGACATACCGTTCACGAACTACTTCCAGTAATTCCTTTTTACTTTGTTGACTCAAAGTGGTTCTGTTCTTCGAGTGCGACATGAAGTCTTTTGAATCACTGTCTTGCGTGGAGAAATCCAGACAAGACCTGCTGTCCCATCAGCAG
>Ga0209039_10000708_pt1 | contig 32160 bp, 24 predicted proteins | sample BogFormECP12_OM1_FD_188238 | JGI IMG/M metagenome (GOLD analysis project Ga0209039, IMG submission 188238) | Bog forest soil microbial communities from Calvert Island, British Columbia, Canada - ECP12_OM1 (SPAdes) (version 2) | ecosystem: Environmental > Aquatic > Freshwater > Wetlands > Bog ... | reverse complement strand
ACAGCATCACAACCAGAACAGCGCACAGGACAACCAGCTTGCTCCGCTTCTGAGGACGGTTGGAAACACAAAGAGAGGCTCCGGCAAGAATCGCCGGGCGGACTGACCAGTGCATGGAGATCATGAAAGCACTCCTCCGGGGGGAGGTTAGAATGATCGCCGAACTGTTTATTCATTAGTAAACAAATTTCGGCCAACAATCTCCAGACGCCTGCAACATCACAGACATCTTTAATCTGAAACATTCAGGGTAATAAACTCATTCTACAAGAGTACAGACCACTTTTATGCCATTGAAGGGTAGCACTCTTGGAACCATTGAGGGGTATCACTCTTGGAGCCATTGAGGGTATTACTCTAGTTTAGCAATTTGAGTACCCGGCCTATTTGTACAGGACAAACGCATGAACCTCAGGTGAGACCGAGGATTTAGGCGCTGTAGTTGTCGATGGTGGAGGCGATGAGGCATCTGGCTTTGAGCGGTGCCTAACCAAAATTCCATCCGCGTCCAAAAGGGACCGGATTCTTGAGCCAGCAACTGTCTTGGGCTGTAGTTCACATAGCCTCAGCGCAGCTTCGCCGTGGGCACTTTGGGGGGTATTTCTGAAAATCGATTTTGCAAGCTATTGTAAATAAATGGTTTGCGGATCAGTAGGAATCCCACTCTCGCGGAAAAATGGACTGTTTTGCCTCTTTACTCCCTGAGGTAGGCGCTCAATGTCAATATAAGAAGAACGAGTCCGATAAGAATCGCCGTAAACCCCACCACCCTGCTGAAATTCACCAGCCAGATCGCAGGCTTTTCCGAAATCCGCGCCTCCAGTTTCCCCTGGCTGGCAAGCCTTGCATATTCCTCCGGGCGCTTGGTCTTGAATTCTTCCTCGCTCTCCACGCCGGTAAAAATCACCATATCCATGGGGAAGCTGTCAGGGCGCAGATGGGTGTTGACGAAGTGGATGGAAAAGATGAACAAGATCGCGAGCAGTCCTTCTTCGCTATGAATCACCAGCACGGCGTTCAACGCCCAGCCGGGCAGAAATGTGGCAAAGAACGGAGCAAACCACATTGCGTACCCTGAGAAGCCGATGACGATCATGCCCCAGAAGACCGCCCAGTAATCAAACTTCTCCCAATAGGCGTAGCGCTCGAATTGCGGCTTCGGCCCCAGTCCAACGAACCAGCGAAGGTGTCCAAAGAGGTCCTTCACATCCTTCCAGTTGCCCATCATCGAAGTCGATCCCCAAAAGACTCCCTTTTCGCGATGGATCAGCCCGCGGGTGAAGATGTCTTTCACGTGGTACAAAAACGCCAGGGTAAGGACCACGGCGCAAAGCTTATGAAAGAAAAGAATCGCCCCGAATCCGCCCACGCTGCTGGCGAAACGGCGCGCCCAGTAGCTCTGGCTGAAACGCAGGGGCAGTCCTGTCGCCGCCAGCCCAAGAAAAGTCGTGAACAGCACGGCATGCAGGGTTCTCTGCGCCCGCGTGAAGCGCATGAAATACCGGCCCCTCGCGGCACGGCTTGGTTCCCGGCTTCCATTCGGGCTTCTATCTGCCGCTTGATCCAGGTCAGGCATTCTTTCCTCCCTCTGCCGGCCTTCTCTTGATCTGGTCGTATCGCGAGCGGATCAGCCACAGCACGGTGTGAATCACGAAGAACGTAAGCACACTGGCCAGCAACAAATTCATAAACAACCGGATAAAGTAGAGGGCCGGGTTCAGTTTGCGATTGCGCGCGTTGGCATGCGGCTGATACTGGACGAAACTGGCGTTGGCGCCCGCATGACACCTGCCGCAGGTCACCACCAGGTTGGCTGGAGCGATCGGGCTGCGTGGATCGGATGCCGGCAGAACGTCATGCGCTCCGTGGCAGTCCCAGCAGCGCGCCGTCTCCACATAGCCGCCCAGCGCTCCCAGTTGCGAATGGAACGTGTCCCGGTAGGTCGAGAACTTCTCTTTGTGACACGAGCCGCAGATAGGCGTGGACTGTGTGCGAAAAGCCGCTTCCGTTGGCTGTAGGATGGCGTGCGCGGTGTGGCAGTCCGAGCACACCGGCGCGTCCAGATGGCCCTTGGCGACGGCTTTTCCATGTACCCCGACATCGTAGTCCGCGGTGATTCCCGCGTGGCAGCTTCCGCACGTCTTCGGGATGTTGGACTTGTAGGTGCGGCTCTGCGGATCTTTGTGGCTCAGGATGTGATGCGACCCATGGCAGCTCTGGCAGTTTGCCGCCACCAGCAGCCCCTCTTTGCTGAGCGCAAACCCGTGGATGGAGTCGATATATAACGGATAGACGCTGGCCAAGCCGTGCTGCTTCGCCATCCCCTTGTCACCGTGGCACGAGCTGCACGTGCGCGGGATGTTGAGGGGATAGACCGCCGATCTCGGATCTTCCTTCGGGAAGATGGCATGGGCGTCTCCATGGCAACTGGTGCATGGATGTTCCGCCCCGTTTCCATGCACGCTTCCCAAAAGCCCCGCCGCTTCGTCCCCGTGGCAGGAGTCGCACTTTACCGGCGTCGCGCGATCCGGATGGGGATAGTCCTTGATGGCGGTGTGGCAATCGCCGCATTTCAGGCTGCCGTGGATACTTGAATGAAACTTCTGCGCATCCACGCTTACACTGTGCCCCGACCCATCTTGTATCCCTGCGTCCGCATGGCAGGACAGGCAATCCACAGTCGCCTGCGCAACGCCTGGCGTCGCCACCGTTAGAAGCGCGAACGCAATAAGGGTCAGCATGATCGAGGAAGCGGTCTTCATGTCGGCTCCGGTCAATTCCTACCGCTTCCTTGCGCGGGAGAGAAACGACTGCGGCCTGTTTCTCATGGTTCTCACCACACGGTCAGGGCTTGCCGTGCGCGCCTCTACTTCTGCAGCGTGCGAATGTACGAGATGACATCCTTGATTTGGGCATCGGTCAGTTTGCCTGTATAGGCGGGCATCTTGCCTTTGCCGCTCTTGGTCGAGGCGATCAACTGGGCATCGGAGGCCTTCAACATCTCCGGGGCCTTGAAGGACAGCACCTTGAAGTTCTTTGCCGTCGGCGTGGAGGCAAGCCCGTCGGGGCCATGGCACATGGCGCACTTGGCCTTGTAGATGTCTGCGCCTGGCGCCTGCGCCAGGGTAGGTCCCGCAAGGAAAGCGGCCAGCAGGATCACGGCAGCCGTACCGATTCGTCGAGTCATAGTGTTGCTCCTTTGCCAGTCGTTGACGGTTTCGGTGTAACTACCTGTCATAAAGCCTGCGTTTCTGCCTCGTATGTGACGCGGCTCACACGTCGGCTACTGGTGGGCACACTCGAAATGATCGCTCCTGCCTTGCAGACGAATCTGCCCCTCATCCATCCGATTTCGCCCAACGCAGCGGCCTGGCGCGCCTGGGTGATACATGTCACATGCTTCAACATGCCCGCTCAAGCACAATAAAACCGCTGCTTGAGGACAAATTCGATGGGCACAGTTGCGGTATCCGGGACGAAAACCATGCTCACTCTCCCTGGGGACGAGGTGCGCCAGATTCAATGGCGCTTCGCCGACCGATTCGATTTGCAGATGCTCGTCCAGTCGGCGCGTAGCGTGGCGCGGGGAACCGTGGCTCGCCTGGTCGCCGCCGGTGAGCGCAACACACACGAGTGGACCCCGGCCAAGAACGAGATGATGGAGGCGTTTGACCGCGCTGGCGTCACCGCGGCCTTCATGGAGCCGGAAGAGGGGGGATTCATCTCCGGACCCAAGAATCTGGCCCTGTCGCTGGCGGCCTTCGAGTTGGCTTGGGTGGACGGCGGCGCGGCCACCGCCAGCCTGGCCGGTTTCCTGGCTCTCTCGCCCATTCACGAGCGCGGCACTCCGGAGCAGGTGCTCCGCTACAAGAGCCTCTCCGCGCCTCCCCAGCCGGGCGAGGACCGCAAGCCCTGGCGCGGCGCTTTCGTGCTCACCGAACCCATCCCCTACGTGGGCGTCGACACCGGAATGTTGAGCGGCAAGGTCCGCGTGGCCGAGTGGAAGGAGGGCGAAGAGCCCTGGCTGCAAGTGGATAAGCGCGGCCGCTTCATCACCAACATTGCTTTCGCCAACTTCGTCACCGCCGCGGTCAACTCCGACGACCCGCGCATCAAGGGCAGTTGCGTCATCATCCTGGAAGACACCGACGAGGGCGTCTTCGACCATGGAACCCCCACAAAAAAGCTGGTTCACCAGCTCTCCTCGACCGGCGACCCGATCTTCAACCTCAAGGTTCCGGCCAGCCGCATTGTGGGCGGATACACTCTCAAGGACGGCGTCATCGTCCCCAACTTTAACCACGGCGAGATCATTGAAGCAGTCTTGCGCCGCTCCCGTGTGGGGGTAGGCCTGATGACGGCCGCCAAGCTGCTTTCGGCCGTCGAGCCGGTCATTCGCTATCAGCGCGGGCGCTTTCGCGGGGCCGAGGGCACGAAACCCGGTACGGTGCGCTATGAGCAGGGCATCCAGCAGAGAGAAGACGCGTTGCACCGGCTGGTCGACGTTTGGGCAACTGGCGAAGCGGCTGCCTCCCTGGGCTTTGCAGCCGCGCGCCTCTTCGACATCCTTGACCCGCTGGAAAAGCAGAAGTCCGCAATCCTGAAGAACCGCGGCATCCAGGGCGGGCGCGCCGAACTGAAGGCGCTAAAGGAAAGCGAGCAGCGGGCCATCGAGCTGATCTCGCTCAGCGAGAACGACCCCCGCCGCGCCGAACTCGCCTCCGATCCCCTGGTGGACTTTGTCCTCAAAGACGCCGAGGTCAACGTGATCTGTCCGGCCACCAAGCTATGGAACACCGGTCACGGCGTCAACATGATGCGCGAGGCCGTCAGCCTGATGGGCGGCTACGGCATCACCGAGGATTGCCCCGGCTTCCTGGCCAACAAGTGGATGGACGCGCAACTGGAAGCAACCTATGAGGGACCGGAAGCGGTGCAGCGCCGCCAGTTGACCGTCACCATGACCAATGAAGTCTTTCTGGCCCAGTTCCGCGCCTGGATCACCGGCATGCGCCTCATCGCTTCCGATCATCCCGGAACCGGCGCTTGCACCTTAGCCTCCGCCATGAACCTCTGGCTCTGGACGCTGAACTATCTGCAGAAGGCTACCGATCCCGGCGGCGCCAAGCTCTATCACGGCCAGCGCCAGGGTTTAACCTTTGCGCTCGCCGATGCTCTGTGCTGGCTGCTTGCCTCGCGCTGCCAGATTCTCGATGTACTCGAATTGGCTGCTCGCGGCGCGGACGATCCCGTGGCCGCCGAAGGCCTCGCCGGAACCGTCCAGTTCCTCAGCGACCTCTGTCACACCCAGGCCGCGCAAGCCGCGGGCGAAGTCTCCCGCATCTGCGGCGAATTGGTCTTCGGCTACAACTGCCACCCCTCCTGGGACGACCCGGAACACAAGGGCTGCTTCCTCGCGAGCGAGTTGGACGAGTACGAGGAGACCATGCCGGGAATCTCCGCCATGGCCGTCGATGTGCTGGCCGGCGACGGTGCCCATCCGCCCAAGGCCGGCCCCTGCGCCGGTTGCGCCGGCGCCAGCGAATTCCTCCGTCTCCAAAACAAGTTGACCACCTGCCTGAGCGGCTCACGCCTGGCCAAGGACCGCGCCGCGGAAACGGTAAGCAAGGTCATGATTCCCGAAGCCCTGGATTACCCCGCATGAGCGCAATCACGTCGAACAGGCGGCAACTGGATTATGAATAGCAAAGAACATTGGGACGCGATCTATCGGTCCAAAAACGATGAGGATTTGAGTTGGACACAAGCCGAGCCGCTCCTATCGCTGGGATTGATTGGTGAGGCTTGCACTTCCGGCAAGGTGATTGATGTGGGTGGCGGGAGATCCGCTCTCCCCGAAAAGCTCTTGGACCGGAACTATGCGGTGACCGTTCTGGACATCTCCGAAGCAGCGCTTGCGCTTGCCCGCACACGGCTGGGAGCCAAGGCTGACCGTATCCACTGGATAGTAGCCGACGTTTTGGCCGGGCCGAGTCTGGAGACCTTCGATGTATGGCATGACCGGGCTGTCTTCCACTTTCTTACGGCTCCAGCCGACCGGGTGGCCTATCGGCGGTTGCTGGCGCAAACGGTTGCGGTGGGTGGATACGTCGTGATTGGGACGTTTGCACTCGATGGACCGGAAAAATGCAGCGGGCTCGAAGTGCAACGATATGACGCACCGATGCTCGCCGCGGAACTCGGCCCGCGGTTCGCCATGCTGAAAAGCGAAGCGGAGATGCACGTCACTCCATGGGGAAAGCACCAGGCCTTTCAGTACTGCCTATTCAGACATGTCTGATCTTTTATGAGGAGGCCGGAATAAGCGTGGAAACTAGGGCTGCCAACTCACCCGCCCCGGACCTCGACCGCCAGACCATGGAAGTCGACATCGCCTGTGCCGGCTTCGGTCCCGCCATGGGCGGCTTTCTGACCACGCTCACTCGCGAGTGGTCCGAACATCCGGACGATCCCGCCTTCCAAAGCAGAGTCGCTCCGGGAATGCCTTTGCAGGTCCTCTGTTACGAGCGCGCCGACGACATCGCGGCGGGCGTCAGCGGCGTGGTCACCCGCGCCCAGGGCATCCGCGCCAGTTTCCCTCATCTGTACCCCGCCGAAATTCCACTGGCCGCTGAAGTCCATCGCGAGCGTGTTCTCTATCTGCTGGACCCCATCGGCGCCAGCCGGCGCTCCGCGCTTTTGCGCCTCGGCGATTTTTTTCTTCGTCTTGGAGGAAAGCTCGCAGGTGTAAAAGATTCAGCCTTCGAGCTGCCCTGGACCCCAGCCTTCCTCCACAAACACGGCGGCCTGGTGCTATCCATCGGCCAGTTCAACCAGTGGGTCGGTTCGCAATTGATGGCCGCCGGCCTGGTGCAGATTTGGCCAGGCACGCCGGTCAGCGCGCCCATCTTCTCTGGCTCCGCCGGCAAGGACGTTCCGGTGGAGGAGGCTGTCCTGGGCCTGCGTCTTGCCGATCAGGGCGTGGACCGCACCGGCGCGCCCGCCGAGGGCTTCATGGCCGGAATGGATGTGCGCGCACGACTCACCGTCATAGGCGATGGGCCCGTGGGCCAGGTTGGCAGGGCGCTCGACCAAAGGTTGGGAACCCCTCCGGGGTACGCCCGCCGCGAGTGGGCTCTGGGCATGAAGTTCGTCATCGAGCTGCCGGAAGGCTCCCCGCTGGAACCAGGCAGCGTCTGGCATACCTTCGGCTATCCGGAGCCGGAGATCTTCGGCTTCTTCTATGTGCATCCGGAGCGCCTGGTCTCGGTCGGCATCTTCGTCCCTTCCTGGATGGGCGACCCGCTGCGCACCGCCTATCGCTACTTGCAGCACTACATCCAGCACCCCGCCCTGTGGCGCTATCTCAAAGACGGAACCCTTCGCTCCTGGGGCGCCAAATCGCTGGAGGAATCCGGCAGGCACGGCGAACCCTTCCTCGCCGGCGATGGCTTTGCCCGCATCGGCGAGGGCTCCGGCTCGACCAATATGCTCACCGGCTCCGGCGTAGACGAGGCCTGGACCACGGGCGTCCAACTGGCCGAGGCGGTCGTCGAACTGCTCCGCGCCGGCAAGCCCTTTAACCGCAAAAACCTTTCCGCAACCTACGAAACCCGCCGCCGCTTGAGCTGGGTCGAGCGCGGCGCGCGCCAGGCCGAGAACGCCCGCAACGGCTTCCATAACGCCCACGGCCGCTCCAGTCTGGTTCGCGGCATGATTGGCATGGCTCTGGCCGGACTCACCGGCGGCCGCTTTTCGCTTGCGGCTCATGTCCCGCCGCCCCATCAACAGATTCGGCCATTTTCTCCGCGCTCCGCTGAAGGTCTCAAGCTGAAAGATGCCGCGGCGCTGGCCCTGGCCGATGGCCGCTCGTTGCACGATGCCCTGCTCACTGCCCGCGGCTGGCCTGAGATTCCTTTCGATGGCCGTCTGCTGGTCACGCAACAGGACGCTCTGCTGATGGGCGGCAAGGTGCAGGCCATTCCCGGCTTCGCCGATCACGTCATCTTTCTCAACCGGGAGCTATGCATTGCCTGTGTGGAGAAAACCTGCATCGCCATGTGTTCCGGCCAGGCTATCACGCTGGGACCGGACTCCCTGCCCGCCTTTGAGCGCGAAAAGTGCATTCATTGCGGCGCGTGCCTGTGGAACTGTGCACAATCGCCCGACGGCGAGCGCTCCAACATCGACTTCCGCGCCGGCGCAGGCGGCCTTCACTCCGCGGAAAATTGAGCCTCGGCCAATTAAACTAGCTCCAAAAGGAAATCTTCATGGCAAATTCTCTGCATATCGTCGTTTGCGCGGGCATCGTTCCCGACCCCCTGCAAACCCTCGAACCCATCACCACCCCCGCCGGCCCCGGCCTGAAGAACGAGATGGTCCTCCCCGCGGTCCTCGATCCCTGGGCCGCCAGCGCCCTCTATGAAGCCGCCAATTTGGCCGCGAAGAACCCCGGCAGCCCGCAAAACCCGAGCAGGGTCTGGCTGGTCTCGCTCGGCCCCAAGGCCAAGCTGCAACAGGTGATGATGACCGTCGCGCAAAAAGTCGCTTTCGAGCTGGTCCCCATCGACGGCCCCATCGGCGGCTTTCCTGACGCGCACTCCACCGCGGCCGTGCTCGCCGAAACCATCGCCGCTCTGCCCGGCCTGGATCGCGCCAGGCTCCTGCTCTTCGGAGGCTGGGAGTCGGCCACGCGCGGCGCGGGCGTCACCCTTCAGTTAATCGGCGAGCGCCTCGGCATCGCCGACCAGTTCCAGGGCGTAGATGAAATCAACCTCCGCGACGATGGCAGCTTTGAAGTCTTGGAGCGCGTCGAGGGCGGCAAGCACCAGGTCTCGGTCTGCGCCGGAACCCCCGCCGTCCTCGGCTGGGCCACCGGCAACCTGCCCGAGCCGCGCAACAATCCCCAGATCGGCATGGCCAACATGCGCACCATCATGCCCGCCCTGCAAAAGGCCAAGGCCGCGAAGCTCGAAGCCAACGGGCTGCGCTACCTCTCTGCCAGCCTGCCCAGGCAGCAGCGGACCACCAGGGTGGTGAAAGACTTGACCCCTGATGAGATCGCAGCCGAGCTGGTCGAATGGATCGAAGCGGAATGACTTTGTATCAGGGCACCATTTCAGCTTTGTATCAGGGCACAACTTCAGTTTTGTATCAGGGCACGACTTCAGTCGTGCCGGACGTTGCTCAATTCAAAAATCGGGCTTTAGCCCCTGAGGGAACAGAATCTTAATGGAATCGATTCTTGTACTCACCCACGCTGACGAAACCGGCATCGCACTCACCAAAGCCTCGCTCGAAACCGTAACAGCTGGCAAGGAGTTGGCCGCCCGGCTCAATGCCACTCTCACCATCGGCATTCTTGCCGCCGATTCCGCCCTTGCGGCAAGCAGCCTGGCCTCCGCTGGCGCCCGCTTGTTGGCCGTCTCCGGCGAGCCCTTCGCCCGGCCGCGATACTTGACCGATGCCGCCGCCTGCGAAGCCCTCTGCCGCGCCGCCAACGCCAGCATCGTCCTCGCCCCGGCCAGTTCGCGTTTCTCCCGCGTCGCAGCCGCCGTGGCCCACCGCCTGGGCGGCTTCATCGACACCCACATCACGGCTATTGGCGGCGCTGAAACCGTCGAAGCCACTCGCTGGTTCTATCGCCAGCGTGTCGAAGCGGTCCTCAGCCGCGACGCCCGCCCCTGGTTCCTGCTTCTCGACACCGGCACACACGCAGCCTTCGCCGGCCCGCCCGCCCCAGCGCAGGTCGAGCAGGTAGCCGTCCAATTCCCTGCCCTTCGCACCACCGTCACCGGCTTCCGCGCTCCGCAGCAGGATGCACAAACCATTCGCCCCGATGCCAAACTTCTTTTCGTTGCCGGAGCCGGCTGGACCAAGAAGCAGCCTGACGGCCAGGTCCACGCCGCCGAGGCTGGCGAGCTGATCCTCGGCTTTCTGCGCGCATCCGGCGCCTCTCTCGGCAGCAGCAAATCCCTCGTCGACCAGGACGGCGAAGGGAACTCCGTTCTTCCCTTTCTGACGCATTTGAACCAGATTGGACAGACGGGCTCGACCCCGCGCCACGTCAAAGGCCTGTCTACCTGCTGCCACGGCGAGGAGCCGCACGTCGTGGGCTGGCGTTTCATCGGCTCGCGCCGCGCCATCTCGCTCGACCCCAACTGCGGATGGACCCGCGGCAAGGCCGACGTCGTCTACGTCGTCGACGCCTTTCAGGTGATGGCCAGGGTCAATGCCCTACTGGAAACGAAAAATGCCTGAGTAACTGGCGAATCCGAGGTCTCCCAGCTCCCATCCGCCGCGACGGACGAGACCCGGAGCGTCCGGCCCGATCATGAAACGCCATTCATGACCGTTCCCCCGGCCACGAAACTCCTCGGCTGGATTCAGTATTCTCGATGAATGCGCCGATTGAGACCGCGCACGCTTCCAGAAAAGCGCGGTCCGCCGGCCCAAAGGCTGCGGCGCTATGGCTGTCGATGTCGATCTCGCCCACTACGCGTCCATGCGCGCGGATAGGAACGACGATCTCCGACTTCGTCTCAATCGAGCATGCCAAATAGCGTGGATCCGCCCCAACGTCGTCCACGACAATCGTCTCGCCCAGCGCAACGGCAGCCCCACAAATGCCGCTCGATACCGGAATCCGCCTGTGCTCGGTCGGCGCGCCCACAAAAGCGCCCAGTTCCAGCATCTGCGGATCGCCAGGATCAAGCCAATAGAAGCCCACCCAGTCGTAGGCTGGCAACCCGGCGGCGATCCGCTCAACGGCAAATTGCTCGAGGGCGGCGAGCTCTGGCGCCCTCCGGGCAAACTCCTCGATCTCGGCGGCGATGCGCGCAAACGTTGACTCTTTCATTGCCTCCAGCTTAAATCAAATGCGACTGCGGTTGTGGTAGCTTGAAATTGGGAGATTATCAAGAAATATGGCCGATATTACCTCGTTCATCAAGCACCACTATCGTCATTTCAACGCCGCGGCCCTGGTCGATGCCGCAAATGCCTACAACGCTCTGCTGGCCTCCGGCGGCAAGATGTTCGTCACCATCGGCGGCGCCATGAGCACCGCGGAACTGGGCCTTTCGCTCGCCGAGATGATCCGCCGGGAGAAGATTCACGGCATCTGCTGCACCGGCGCCAATCTTGAGGAAGACGTCTTCAATCTCGTTGCCCACGACTTCTACGAGCGCGTGCCCCACTACCGCGACCTCACCCCCGCCGACGAAGCCAAACTCCTCGCCCGCCACATGAACCGCGTCACCGACACCTGCATCCCGGAGATGGAGGCCATGCGCCGCATTGAGAACGAAGTGCTCAAGGAATGGGTCCGCGCCGACCGGGCCGGCGAGCGCCTCTTCCCCCACCAGTTCTTCTACAAGATTCTGCTTTCCGGCGACCTCAAGCCCTCCTACCAGATCGATCCCAAAGACAGTTGGTTGTTGGCCGCCGCTGAAAAGAATCTGCCCATCTTCGTCCCCGGCTGGGAAGACTCCACCCTGGGCAACATGTATGCCGGCCACTGCATCTCCGGCGACGTCAACAACGTCCACACAGTCCGCACCGGCATCGAGTACATGATGGAACTGGCCGAGTGGTACACGGCCACCACCGCTGAAACTCCGCTCGGCTTCTTCCAGATTGGCGGCGGCATCGCCGGCGACTTTCCCATCTGCGTCGTCCCCATGCTGCACCAGGACCTGCGGCGCGAGCACGTGCCGCTCTGGGCCTACTTCTGCCAGATCTCGGACTCCACCACCAGCTACGGCTCCTACTCCGGCGCCGTGCCCAACGAAAAAATCACCTGGGGCAAACTGGGCGAGAATACGCCCAAGTTCATCATCGAGTCCGACGCCTCGATCGTCGCGCCGCTAATCTTTGCCTGCGTCCTCGGCTGGTAACTTCCGCACTTGCACACTTGGTGCGGCCAATAAACACTGAAGGGTATAGGCCTTGGCCCATACCCTTCTCTCAGAACCATGCTATCTGCCATCACACCGGCTTATCCGGAACGCCTTCATTTATTCGAAACCACAACAAACGGCCCCGCCATCTCGCCGCCATCGCCTGCAAACGCTGCCTGACCAATGGCGCCCAGCCCAGTCTCCCACTTAGGCCGTGCGAGCTCCGGCATGGGCTTTGCCCGGAACAGCTTCTTGCACTGCCGAGCCGTCCACCTGGCCCAGGCCTTCGATTTCTTACGGCGCGCGCTATCGGTCGAGATTCCCGTGCCCGCATACATCTGCCGGTAGAGTTTCGAAAGAAACATAAAGGCGATTCTGGAAGTTATATTCGGGCAGCAGGCCGACCTCTGCCAGATAGCGCCCCACTTATAGAACTTGTCCCATACTTTTTGTGTGCGCTCTCGAATCTCATCCGAACTCATGGTAGGATGCGGGGTAAACATCTTGGGCCGAATCGCGGTGGGAATCAACCAGTACCGGGTAATCGGCACATCTCCAACCATGGTGGGATGCTGTGCCTGCTCCTTCTCCCAGCGCCCGAAATCCACCGTGCCCGGAAATGGCGTCATCATCACGAACTGGGCAAACGTGATGCCCGCTTTCTCCGCCATCGCCACCGTGGCGTCGAAGGTCGCCGGCCTGTCTGTCGGCAGCCCGAAGATGAACGAACCCAGCACGTGGACTCCGTGCGCCTTGAACGTCTGCAACTGCCGGGCCAGAGCTTCGCCGGAGTAATTCCAGTCCTTGAAGACCGCTTTCAGTCCCTCCGGCGTCACCGCTTCCACACCCACCAGTGCGCCCTTGATGTTGGCCTTTCGCATCGCATCCAGAAACGCACCGTCCTCACCCGCCTCCATCGTCATCTGGGTATAGAACACCATGTCTTTCGGCAGCTTGGCCAACTCTTCCATCAGTTGGTAGCGCTCGCTGCGGATGGCCGTCAGCTCTTCCAGTTTGGCCGCGTTGTTTTGCTCCCTGGCCAGCCGCAGGTCGGTCAACGTCACCGGATAGAAGTTATCGTCGGCCAGGGCAATAAAGCGAAACCCGAGCCGCCGCAGATCGACGATCTCATCGATCACTCTCTGATGATTGCGTTGCCGGGGCTTTTGCCCATCCGTCCGCCACACGCTGCAGAAAGAACAGTGCTTCGGGCATCCGCGAATGGTCTGCACCGAGGCCCACATATATTTTTCAGGATCTATCAGGTCCCAGCGTGCAGCCAGGAACTCGCCGCCTTCAATCCGCCCGCCTTCGTATATCCTCTCCGGCTTTCCCGCCAGGCAATCGGAAACCACCTTGCCCCAGGCCACATCGCCATCCCCCTTCACCACCGCGTGCGCTTCCCCGCGCTCCAGCGCCTCCTCGGGAAACAGCGTCGCGTGAATTCCGCCATACACCACCCATGCGCCCCGGCTCCGCGCCATCCTGCCCACCGCATATCCACGCAGCGCATTGCCCGTATGCACGCTGATGCCCACAATGTCTCCCGGCTGAATGGTTTCCGGAACAATCTGCTCGAGCGATTCATCCACCAGAATCGGATCGCCCGCCGTCCGAGGTGTCGCTGCAGCAAGCACAAACAGCCATCGCGGCGTGATAACCGCGGTGCCAAAAGAATTGTCGCTCGGATTGACCAGATGAACGCTCAACGAATCAAACCTTTCCTCGTAGGAATGTGGTGGCCTCAGAGAGCATCTTTGTAATCGGTCGAATCGATGGCGGGGGTGGGTTCCCGCATGATGGGCGATGCCAAGTCTTCCCGCCGGACAGTTTTCCAATTATACAAGATTCTGCTGATAATTGTCGCTAATATTGACCACGATTTGTCCATCGGCCAGGTACAGCGGCTCCACAATTGCTGTACCCCAAAGCTGCTGCCGCTGAGTGGCTTTACCCCCATAAAAAAGACGCCTTGCGCAGAGTGGGCTACGGCACGTGAATTGGAGAACCGCTTTAATTCAATCCTGGAATAATCAAACGCCGTTCGCGGAACAGAGCGGCGCATATCCGCACCACCTCCGCATCCAACAGCGTTCCGGCCTGGCTTTCAATTTCTGCCAGGGCAACCTCCAAACCGAGTGCCGCTCGATAGGGCCGGTCGGCGGCCATCGCTTCCACAATGTCCGCCACGGTCAGCACCCTGGCTTCGGGCAGAATCGCATCCGCCTTCAGGCCCAGGGGATAGCCCGAGCCTTCCAGCTTCTCGTGATGTTGGCGCACTATGTCGGCTATGGGCCAGGTAAAGGGAATATCTTTCAGAATGGTGTAGCTGCTCTCCGGATGCCGCTTGACTACTTCCCATTCTTCCGGACTTAGCTCCGCCGGTTTCGCCAGGATTTCAGTGGGTATCGAAATCTTCCCGATATCGTGAACCATTGCCGCCATCCGCAATCCTTGCAATCGGCCCTCCAGCCAGCCCATCTCCTTGCCGATGGCGTATGCAATCGCCGCCACTCTGTTTTCATGGCCTGCGGTGTAGGGGTCTCGCAGTTCCATCGCGGTGACTATGGCGGACACCGACGCGGACAAAGCTTCCGTCAGATGCCTTTGCGTTTCTTTAAGGTGGCGCCGCTCGGCGTCCAGAAGCTGCTTCTGTTCCAGCGCCTGCACGCCGTAGACAATCTCCTCCGCAAGGTTCTGGAATACCTCAACGGGCCCGTTTTTAAATGCTTTGAGGCGGGTGGAATAAACGCCCAGCACACCCTGCCAACTCCCTTCGATGCGGAGCGGTATGAACATGAAGGATCGTATCCCGAACCGCCGCGCTCGTTCCCGCCATGGACCGTAGATCGGCGAAGTCTCCGTGTCCTCTGAAATCTGCAGTGTCTTGGTGCGAATGCAAACGCCCGCGGGGCCTTGTCCGCTCCTCTCATCCTCCGACCAGCTGATAGGCAGTTCGTCCAGATAACCCGCGGCGCTCCCCGCCGACGCCGCCACCCGCACCTGCTTATCCGGACCGTCTTCCGCTATGCCTATCCACGCCAGCACATACACCGATTGCTGTGTAATGGCCTCGCAGATGGATTGCAGCAAGTCCTTCGCGGAGCGCGAGCGTCCCAGCGCCAATGCTGCAATTGAAAAGGCCGACAACGCCCAGTTCTGCGCCGTAAGCTGGTGTCCTTTCTGCTTTTCATCGGTAATATCGCGGATTTCGGCAATTACCAGCCTGCGGCCGGCCAACTCCAGCGGTTCCGACGTCCAGATCGCGACTGGCGCCTTTGAGCCGTCTTTACGCTGGATGTAAATATCGTTGTGGGACGAGGCATGCTCCACTGCCTTCCGGAATTCAGCCTTTAGCCGTTCGCGCCCGGCCTCCGGGTGCAGCAGGGCGATGTGCATCCCGATGAGTTCTTCGCGCGAATAACCCATCAGCGCTTCGGCCGCCGGGTTGGCATCCACCACAATCCCCGTGTCGGCGTCCAGCGCCAGCTTGCTATCTTGATCACAGGCCCAGTTCAATGCATAGAGAGAGTGCCGGTCGCCGGCATTCGGCTCGAAGTTCATGTCGGCGGGTCTCCGCGGCTCGGTTCCAGCCCTTGGGATTCTTCAATCGATACAAAAAAAAGCAACAACTGTTGCCTTATCACGTAGATACCTAATAATGCGGAGCATGTCAATCCCCCAAAAGTGCATTGTATCGAACCAGTTACCCCATCCGGCTGCACTCCTCCAGCGGAATCGCCATCTGCTCGACAATCTCCAGTCCGAAGCCCTCCAGGGCCGGAATGTGCATGGGGGTATTCGACAGCCGCCGGAGTGGGCGCGGAATCAACGCAAATCCAGGCTCGGCAAAACCAGGCGCTTCTCGCGGAACAGGGCCGCGCAGGTCCGGACGGCCTCCACATCCAGCAAGCCGCCGGCCTCTTTTTCAATCTGCTCCAATACGATATCCATCTTGATTGCCGGCCGATACGGCCGATGGGAGCCCATCGCTTCCACCATGTCCGCTACTGCCAGAACCTTGGCTTCGGGCAAGATCGCATCCCCCTTGAGGCCCAGGGGATAGCCCGAGCCGTCCAGCCTTTCGTGGTGCTGGCGTACGATCTCGGCAATGGGCCAGGAAAAGGGAATGTCTTTCAGAATGGTGTAGCCAGTCCCCGGGTGCTCGCGAATCATGGCCCATTCTCCCGCGGTGAGCTGGGTCGGCTTGGTCAGGATCTCCGCAGGGATTGAAATCTTCCCGATATCGTGAACCTGTGCCGCCACGCGCAATCCATGCAATTGCTCCTCAGTCCAACCCATCTCCTTGCCAATTGCAACTGCGATATCTGCCACTCTGTTCTCGTGGCCCGCTGTGTAAGGGTCTCGCATCTCCATCGCGGCCACCATGGGCGCCACCATCGCGGACAATGCCTCGGTCAACTGCTTTTGTGTAGTAGCGAGGACGATCTGCCCGGCATTCAGAGCCAGCCCCTGATCGAGCGCATGAACGGCGTGAACAATCTGCTCCGCAAGGTGTTGAAGTACCTCGACCGCCGGTGCCTCAAATGCATTGGGGGTTGCGGCATACACAATCAATGCGCCATGCCAGCCACCCTCAACACGAAGGGGAATAGAAACTGAGGACCGTATCACGAACTGCCTCGCCCGCTCATGCCATAATGCAAAGGCCTGTGATATCTGGGTATCGTCTGTAATCTGCAATGTGTTGGTGCGAATACAGATGCCCGTCGGGGCCTTCCCCCACGTTCCATCTTCCGACCAGCTCAAATTCAGCCCGTCCAGATAACGGATGGCCTTTCCCGCCGACGCGGCAATCCGAATCTTCTTCTCCGGACCCTCTTCCGCAATTCCTACCCAGGCGAGTACATAGATGGATTCGCGAGTGATGGCCTCACAGATGGCCTGTAACAACAGGCTTTCGGAAGAATGAACCCGGCCCAGCGCCAAAGCCGCAAACGCATAGGCCGACAATGCCCAGTTCTGGGCCGTAAGCCGATGTTCTCTCTCCTTTTTCACGGTGATATCACGGATCGCCGCCGTCACCAGGATTCCTTCGGCGCTCTCCAGCGGGCTGAGCATGATCTCGATGGGAAAACTGCTTCCATCCTTCCGCAGTCCGTTCAGCTCAATCCCGGTGCCGATTTGCTGCGCCAGAGCCTCAGCCGCGGTGCGGGTTCCGTCGGCGATCAGCCGCTCTGCAAAGCCCTGCGGAATGATGTCAGTGACCTTCTGGCCCAAAAGTTCATCGCGGCGATATCCGAACTGCTTCTCTGCCTGGACATTCAACAGGACGATCTCCCCGCCCTGGTTCACCACCACCATCCCATCTGGAGCCGCCTCAAGAAGGCCACGATATCTGGCTTCCACCTGCTCCAGATGCTTGATCTCATCGTTGTGCACGGTAATATCGCGGAACTCGACAATCGTTATCGATCGGTCGGCCAACTTCAACAATTCCGACGACCAGATCGCGACCGGCACGCAACGGCCGTCCTTTTGCTGGATGTGAAGACCGAGGTGAGGCGCTGCATGTTGTGTTGCTTTGCGTAACTCATCCTGAACCCGCTCGCGCTCCGCCTCCGGGTGCAGCATGGTGATATGCATCCCGATGAGTTCCGCGCGGGAATAGCCCATCAATGCTTCTGCTGCCGGGTTCGCATCCACCACGATTCCAGTCGCGCCGTCAACCGCACACTTGCCATCCTGGGCATAGGTCCAGCTTAATTCGTACAGGCTCTGCGGCTCGCTGATATTGGGGATCTGAGTCATAGCGCTCGGCCTTTCTGCCCGGCTGAGACCCATATGGCGCTTAATACGATGCGCCATATCAGTTCGCTGTGAGAATCATATATCCCTATAATAAGTTAGAGTTTATCGAATGGTATGTGCATAATTGCACACAGTTTGCCGTTCACTCCATCCGGCTGCGCTCCTCCACCGGAATCGCCACCTGCTCCACGATCTCCAGCCCGAAGCCCTCCAGTGCTGGAATGTGCATCGGGGTATTCGACAGCAACCGGAGTGGGCGCGGAATCAACGCTAATTCAGATTCGGCAAAACCAGGCGCTTCTCGCGGAAGAGAGCGGCGCAGATGCGCACAGCCTCAGGATCCAAAAGCGTGCCGGCCTCACTTTCAATTTGCCTGAGGGCGGCCTCCAGGCCAAGCGACCGCCGATACGGCCGGTCCGAGGCCATTGCCTCCACCATGTCGGCCACTGCCAGAACCTTGGATTCGGGCAGGATCGCATCCCCCTTGAGGCCCAGAGGATAGCCCGAGCCATCGAGCTTCTCGTGATGCTGGTGCACCATGTCGGCGACCGGCCAGGTGAACGGAAGGCCTTGCAAGATGTTGTTGCCGGTCTCCGGATGCTCTTTGATCAACGCAAATTCCGCGGCACTGAGGCGCGCGGGCTTGTTCAGGATTTGGGACGGTATCGCAATCTTCCCGATATCGTGCACCATGGCGGCCAGCCGTATCCCTTGCAATCTGTTTTCGTCCCAGCCCATTTCCCGGCCAATGGCAACTGCGATGGTTGCCGCTCTGCTCCCGTGCCCCGCGGTATAGGGGTCGCGAACTCCAATCGCGGTGACCATTGCGGCCACAGAGGCTGACAGCGCGTCTACCACATGCTTTTCGGACTCGGCCAGCTTCACCCGCTCGGCAGCTAGAAGCGTACTCTGATGAAGCGTATGAATGCCATTGACAATATGCTCGCCAAGGCGCTGAAATACCTCCACCGCTGGGGCATCAAACGCTTCGAAGTGATTGGAATAAACGGTCAAAGCCCCCTTCCAATCGTCATCGGCACATATTGGAATGGCCACCGTGGATCGGATCCCGAAGCGCTTTGCCGATTCCCGCCACGGAGCGAAGGCGGCCACTGTATCGCGGTTCTGTACAATCTGCGTCTTGTTTTCGCGCAGGCAGGTGCCGGTCGGGCCTTGTCCCAGTGGCTCATTCTCCGACCAACTGACTCGAAAGTTGTCCAGGTACTTAACCGCACTCCCGGCTTTCGCGGCAATTCGAATCGGCTTACCCGGCCCCTCTTCCGCGATGCCCACCCAGGCGAGGTTATATACGGATTGGTGCGTGACTGCTTCACAGATGGACTGCAACAGAAGGCTCTCTGAAGACTGAACCCGGCCCAGCGCCAGGGCCGCGAGCGCATAGGCGCCCAACGCCCAATTCTGGGACGAAAGCTGATGTTCCTTCCGCACTTGATCGGTAATATCGCGGAACTCGACAATTGTCATCGAACGGCCGGCCAACTTCAATACTTCCGACGACCAGATCGCGGCCGGCACGCATTTGCCGTCTTTTTGCTGGATGTGTAAGCCGAGGTGAGGCGCTGAAAGCTGCGTTGCCTTGCGGAACTCATCCTGAACCCGCTCGCGCTCCGCCTCCGGGTGCAGCATGGTGATATGCATGCCGATGAGTTCCGCGTGGGAATAGCCCATCAATGCTTCTGCTGCCGGGTTCGCATCCACCACGATTCCAGTCGCGGCGTCAACCGCCAGCTTGCCATCCTGAGCATAGGTCCAGCTTAATTCGTACAGGTTCTGCGGTTCGTTGATGTTGGTGGCGTGTGTCATGCCCGCCATCTTTCTGGTCCCGGTGAAACACTCCCGGCGCTTCATCTGATGTCGTAGTAACCAGACACCATAGTAAACGTGATTACCGTGGTTACTATGGCGATTCTTGCGCTACAGAATTTATATGTCAACATAATTCGAGGGCATGAGCGCGCCGCCAAACTCACCCCATCCGGCTGCATTCCTCCACCGGAATCGCCACCTGCTCCACGATCTCCAACCCGAAGCCCTCCAGTGCGGGAATGTGCATGGCGGTATTCGACAGCAGCCGGATGCGCTGGATCCCGAGGTCCGACAGAATCTGTCCGCCCAGTCCGATGGCCCGCAGAATCCGTCCGGTGCGAGCCTGCGAGCCCTCGCGCCCGCGCAACTCCTGGTGCAGAATCAGGCGCCCCGTATCCGTTCCCGGCGCTTCATGCGGCGCAGCCGCGCCGCCGGGCTCGAACGCCTCTGCCGAAGCCGCCGCGCGCTCAACCTCAAAGCCGCGCGAGGTGTTGTGCAGGTACAGCACCACGCCGCATCCCTCTTCGGCAATCATGCGCATCGATTGATCCAGCGTCTCCCGGCAGCGGCAGTCGGCCGCAAACACATCGCCCGCCGTGCAGCGCGTATGCACCCGCACCAGCACGGCGCGTGCGCACACAGCCCGCGCTGCCTCCAGATTCCCCGCCGTGTCCGCGACTGCCGGCCCGCTGTGGAATGCCGGACAGTCCGGGCAAAGATCGCCGCGCACCAGCGCGATGTGGCTCTCCCCGCCGTTTACCTCGCTCTCGTAGGCAATCATGCGGAACTCGCCGTAGCGCGTCTGGATGCGGCTCTCCCCGGCGCGCACAATGTACCGCTCATGGCGCAGCCGGTAGCGGATCAGCTCCGCCACGGTCAAGATTCGCAGCCCGTGTTCCCGGCAGAACGGGATGAGGTCCGGAATCCGCGCCATCTCTCCGTCGTCGCGCATAATCTCGCAGATCACGCCGGAGGGATCGAGGCCGGCCAATCGCGCCAGATCGACTGAAGCCTCGGTCTGCCCCGCCCTCACCAGCACGCCGCCCCGGCGCGCCCGCAGCGGAAACACGTGTCCCGGCCGCGCCAGATCGCTGTAGTTCGTCCGGCTATCGATGGCCGTGCGGATGGTGTGTGCCCGGTCCGCCGCCGAAATGCCCGTGGTGACCCCCTCCCGCGCCTCGATGGTCTCGGTAAACGCGGTGCCGAACCGCGAGGAGTTCTGCTGCGTCATGGGGAACAGCCGCAGATGATCGGCGCGCTCTTCAGTAAGGGCCAGGCAGATCAACCCCCGCCCGAATTTGGCCATGAAGTTGATGGCTTCCGGGGTCACGTGCTCGGCCGCCAAAGTCAGGTCGCCCTCGTTTTCGCGGCTCTCGTCGTCAACCACAACCACCATGCGGCCGGCGCGGATCTCGTCCAGAGCGCCGGGAACGTCGGTGAACGGGGGCTCGAAGATGCGGGAACTATTGGGCATAGCGACCCTTTCATTCTCGCCTATGGCAGCGGCAAACAGCAAAAGCGCTGACCTAAACGACAGTTGTCCCGCTTCCGGTATGCCGGCGATACGGGCCTTGCAAACCTTGGAGCAATTTTTTACTTGACAGAATCTGGTTGGTGATGCAAACTGGTAGGCGTAATGAGCTGAAGCCTCCACATCGGCACGGGTCCGAGAAGCTCTTGCGGAACTTCGAGGAGTGGTCATGAATCAAGTAGAGAGTCTGTTGAATCGGCCCAGGTTCTACTACAACGTGGACGGCGTGGGCGAGCTTGGCATCGGCTTCATGGGTTTGAGCTATTCGCTGTACATATGGCTGGGGATGCATTCGTCGATGCACTCCATTTGGAATAAGCCCTATTCGTTATTCATCTTTGTCGCCATCATGTGCGTCGTCATTCATTACGGAACAAAGGCAATTAAGAAGCGCATCACCTATCCGCGAACCGGCTTTGTCAGCTACCGGAAGCGTCGCTCGGTCTTGCCTGCGTTGATTGTCTCGATTGTCTGGGTAGTCGCCGGGTATGGTCTGTCGATCATCATGCGGCGGCATTTGGACATTACAACGTCTGCCTGCTTGATCCTTGGCCTCATTCTGTCGGTCTGCTATGCGTGGGGGATCGCAAGGGCGGTCCGCTGGAAGTGGTTCGTTGTCTTTGCGCTTGCGTTCGCTTCCATCACGGTCGCGTTTCTCCCCGAAGGCAATGTCGCCGCTCTCGCGGACCACTCTTCGGTGATTCAGTACTTCAGCGCCAGGCTTGTCGGCGCCCTTCTGCTTTACTTCTTTGTCTCCAGCGCGATCATTCTCGCTTCGGGGGCCATCAGCTTTTGCACCTATCTTCGCAGCGCGCCGAAACCCGCGCCGGAGAGTGAATGAATTCACAAATCCAGAGGATCGCCGAGCTCGACCGGGTGATTCACGAACCGGGCCGCCTCATGATCGTTGCGCTGCTATATGCAGTCGATCAGGCTGATTTTCTTTACCTTCAACACGAAACTGGAATGAACAAAGGCACCCTTTCGAGCCATATTTCTCGCCTGGAAAAGGAGGAGTATGTAGAGGTCCTGAAGACCTATCGGGGCAAGGTACCGCAGACGCTATTGAGCCTTTCAAGCGCAGGGCGCAAAGCGTTTGAGCAGTACCGTAGAAAGATCAGGGAGGCGTTCTAGACCCAGGATGAGCGGCCTGGCGGTGATCTTGATCGCAAATGAGCGCCATTTCATTTTGGAAGCGGGATGCGCGTCCCGGCTCGCGGTGTGTCGTCGCCAATTAGAAAGACCCACCCCTACCCCAAACAGCAAAAGCGCCGCCCGAGGGCGGCGCTTTGCGAAACAAGCAGAGGAAAGGAGCCTACAACGTCGATTCGATCTCAAAACCCCAGGCCTCCAGCAGCGCCTCAGGGATGTACTTGGAATTCTTGTTCCGGCGAGCCCACTCCCGCAGACGGGTGGACCGGATGTACTGGTCCGGGGTGAGTTTGAACTCCTTCACGATCTGCTCGAAGGAGGTCACTGTAGGCACAACCGGCCCAATGGGCTCCGGCTTGCCCCAATTCGGATTTCCGCGACGCTTTGCCATCGATTTGGTGTCCTTGGAAGGGATGATTTGCGTGTACATCCTCAGAAACGGGCTGGGGGACCTGTCAGCGAGAGGAAGCTTTAGAATCTAATTTTACGGATATTTTTATCAAAAAGCAATCAAAAAATGAGAGAAACCTCGGAGAACCGCCACACTGCTCTTCAAGCCGGCTGATCGCCGCCCGCACACGCCACGATAGATGCTACAGCGGAACCAAGGAAGGTGTATCCCGAAACTGCGGCATTCAAGTCGACGCGACCATCAGACCGGGGTCCCCGGCGACAGGTCTTCGTCGACGGGGTGGCAGACCGGGGTTCCCGGCGAGCGATTTTTGCTCGCTGAGGTGAAGAGACAGGTCTTCGTCGCTGGGGTGGAGTAAGCGGCGACCCGGCACAAAACTCAACAGAACACAGTAACCCTGCTTTCGCTTTCGGAGCGTCGGGGAGATAAACGATTCTCCATCATCGTTTTTCTCCCCATGCGCCTGTCGGCACCGTCACCGATCCCATCAGACCCGTGTTTTCATCCACCACCAGGACACGCACAGACGTGGTTTCTGGCTTGGACTCCAGCGGTTGCTCGAAGGGTATGCCGTCGCGCATCAGCTTCTCGTAGGTGCCGGGGATCAGGCGCAGGTTCACGGTTTGTCCGCTCACTTTGGCATGGAGCCCGGCATCGTCTCTCTGCGCCACAAAGATGTCCAGCTTGCCGGTCCATACCTTGCCCTGCTGCGCCAGGTCAAGGTCGGTGGCGGCAATGTTCAGCACGAGCTTGGGCCCTTTGGACTCGGCGATCGGGTTGGCGCTGAGGCCGATCTCAGCCATGTCGGCGGGCTGCCAGATGGCCTGGCGGAAGCGGTCCTTGAGGGTGGCCGGTTCCTTGTCGTATTCGTAACCGGTGCGGTAGCGGAGGGTGGCGTCGCGGCGGCCGGCGAGTTTCACGGTCAGCAGATGGTACTTGTCGTCGGCGGGCTGATCGGGAGTGAAGCTGAGCTGATAGGCGGCGCGGCCGTCAGCAACCACGGTGTCGAGTTCCCCGGTTAGGTCGGAGGCGCGTCGAAATGCGCGGCCGCCGGTGGCCTCGGCCAACTGGCGGAAGGCGCCCTGGATGGGATGAAGGTCCTGCTGCATCTGCCCCATGGGGCGTCCGGGGATTCGGCTGTTCGGGCATGTGTTGACGTCCATTCCGGAGGCGATTCCGGGGTCAGGGCTCCCTGGCCCTTGTATTCCACATGGGGGTAGACCAGCAAGCTGATTCGAGACTGCCAGTTGCATCTGCGCCCCCGGAGTCAGTTGGATATTCTGGCTAAAGAGGCTGGGATCGGCGGCTCCGCCTTCCAACTGAGAGGCGTCGAGGGGGTAGACGCTGACGTGGGCGTCGTTCATGGCCTCCTGCGCGCGCAGTACATCGGGCTCGATGTTCTTGTTGGTCTTTGTGAAGCTGGTCGACTGGTTGTTCCAGTCGGCGAGCACGTTGTCGCTGGCAACCCACACCAGATTCTTGTGGCCTGGAAGAGCGGACAGGTGGCGGGCGACGCCGACGAGGATGGCGAGCGCATCGGATGCCGGCGTTTTCCCCCAGTCCCGCAGGTTCGGGTCCAAAGTGCTCAACCGGGTATCGGGAGAGGTGTCAATGTGACCGTTGACGTCAGTCAGGTCCGAGACGTGATGAACTTCATCAAAATCTTGCCGGTCGCGTTGCTCCGCTTCCTGCGCCTGTGCAGTGTCCTGCGCGGTTGGCATCCACTTGGAGAGTCTGGTCTCCACCAGGGTATGATCGGTGGTCCCCTCGGCCACCACCTGAAAACCGTGCGAGTTCATGGTGTAGAGGGCGATTCGTTCTGTGGGCGGCAGGGCCTTGATAAACCGGAGAACCTGGTTGCGGGAGATGGTCAGGTCGGCGAAGGACAGGTTGCTTGGGTCCATGAGCAGAATCGTGGCAGCGCTTTCGGCCGGCCGGGCGCCGGGTCTTGTGTCGCCGGCAGCAGGGCGATTGGCGTATGCGGGCTGATTCTGCTCCGGAGCCGCTTGAGCTGACGCGGCGGCGGGCTGGGTCGCATCGGCGGCGGCATCGGTAAAGAATTTGATCTGCTGCTTGCGCCCGTTGTCGTAGATTTCCAGGTTCTCCGGCTTCAGGTCGGTGATCGGATGGCCCTTCTTGTCATAGGCGACCAAACCCACATCCACCAGGCGCGAGGTGGTGCGCAGGATAAAACCGGAAACCGGCGTTGCGGGACGGGGATGGAGGGCGGTTTCTGGTATGCCGGTTGCGGCAGTCACGGCGATCTCAGTGTCGGTGGGCGCCGCTGGAGCTACCGCGGCGGCCGCTGCTGGAGCCGGCACGGCGCCAGAGGGAACGGCCGCGGCGGCAAGATCTGCCGTATCGGCCTCCGTCTGGGCCGCTTTAGCGGCTGTGGCGCCGGAGGGTGAGTTCACGGTTTCGGAAGGGGCATTCTCGGCCTGCTTGCCGGCTGTGTTGATGGCCTGCTCTGTTCCTGTTCCCTCCCCGGTCACTATATTCAGCTCGCCGCGATATAGATGATATTGCTCATAGGAATCGTCGTTGAGGAGAACTTGGCTAATGCCGGAGGGAACGAAACTGGCCTCCAGCAGGGAGTTTCCTGGGGTATTCGCTGCCGGCGCCGAAGGTGGCTGAACCTGGCCCTTGGCGGCGGTTTGTGCCTTTGAAAGGGACACGCTGCGAATGGGGCAAATATAGGTCTGGCCGCCTATCTCGACCGGGGCGTATTCCACCATGATTGCCGCCTGGGAAAGAGGAGCCTCCGGCTTGAGGTCTGCCACAAGGGTCAGGCGGAGGATCGAGCCGTCGCTTGAATCCACGGCGATCTCCCCGTGGTAGCCGGTGAACTCGTGAAAGAGATTGATCTCGAATCCGTATGCCGAAGTGAAGCAGCAGTAACGAATGTCGTAGTGGGATTTCTCTATTGGCACTGAGTACTGGAAAACGGCAATCGCTCCGGCGGGGGAGTTCTCCCACCGGCTCCACGCCAGCTTGTTCAGGCCGGCATCTAACATCACGGTGGAAAGAACGGGACCAAAGACTCCCCAACTGGTCAACCCCCGTTCCTCCAGCGGCGGCTTCTTGTTCTTTGCCGTTTCCTGTTCCACCTTCTCGCGGCCTTCGCGATAGAGCACGGTGATGCTGGATCGGCCCACGGGATGAAGTGACTCGGAAAGGTCGGAGGGCTTGGAGAGGAAGCGCGTGGTGGTGCGCGTGGCGAAAAGGCTCGGCAGTAAAGGCAGGGCTTTGCGAAGATAATCGACAGTCAAGGTCATGATGCGGCGCTGCTCGGCCAGGTCCGGCGCTGCCGTGGTGGGAATATCCGCCGCCGGGGGATCGAGAAAAGCCGACTGATCTGCCAGCGCAAGCAGAGCCTGTTGGGCCCTTTCGCCGGGTAAACCCGCCCTCCAGTGCGCTAGCTTGGCCGGGCTCAGACGCTCGGTCAGCTCCAGATCTTCCAGTTTTCGTGCTATTTCAGTATCCGAGCTGCCTCGCGCGGCCGACAGCACGTGCTCCAACTCGGTTACCGTCACGCGCTGGCCCGCAAACGCCGGTAGCGCCATTACCACGACGAACCCGTACATTGCCAATTTGCGCATGGGCGACCTCCCGCCAAAGACATAGTACCCACATTTAACCATCGAATCGCATTACCGGATACGAATTATTTTTGCGCCCGGACCGGAGCCTGCGGCGGCCGGCAGATCGCCGGAATGAATCTGGATGGAATGAGCTCCGAGTCTGCCGGAGATAGCTTGTAGCCGGAGAAGGCCGTTCCAGGGCGACGTCCTGGTGGAGACGCGGATGGGTTTGAGTGTTAAATAATTCAGCCTAACCGGGATAGCGGTTTCAGTGTCAAATGCGAGAGGATAAGCCTGGCAGCCTGGCAACCTCCCTTTTTACGGTTGACAGCTTCGTTGTGAGTACTCGGCTCGTATTCACTCGGGCTATTCGCACCACGCCTCGAATGCACCCGTCCTCACCGCCGAGGCCAGCGCATCGATATCCGGCGCCAGAATCCGGTCCTGGTCCAGCCGCGGAATCACCGCCCGCACCGCGGCATGCGCCCGCTCGATCGCCCATCCCGACTTCAGCGGCCTGCGGAACTCCAACCCCTGCGCCGCGCACATCAGCTCGATGGCCACGATCCGCTCGGCGTCTTCCACAATCTGGCGCAGCTTCAGCGCCCCGGTCATGCCCATCGAGACATGATCCTCCTTGCCCCCGCTGGTCGGGATGCTGCCCGTCGACGCGGGGTGCGCCAGCACCTGGCATTCGTTGATCAGCGCCGCCGCAACAACCTGCGCCATCATGAATCCCGACGAGAGCCCCGCATCGGGCGAGAGAAACGCCGGCAGCCCCTCGTTGATGTCCGGATTCAGCAGCCGGTCGATCCGCCGCTCCGTCATGCTGGCCAGAGCGGTCAGCGCAATGGCCGCGTAGTCGAACGCGTACGCCAGCGGCGCTCCATGAAAATTCCCTCCCGAAAGCACTCCGTGCTCGAACGTTTTGGAGGAGTTCTTTGGGAATACAAGCGGATTATCCGTAGCCGAACCGCTCTCAATCTCCAGCACTCCCCGCACATGCTCCAGCACATCCCGCGCCGCCCCGTGCACCTGCGGCATACAGCGCAGGCAATAGGCGTCCTGCACCCGCGAATCGTGCTCCCGGTGCGCCTCGCGTATCTCCGAGCCCTCCATCAGCCGCACCAGGTGCGCCGCTGCCGCAATCTGCCCTGCATGTGGCCGCGCCTCGTGAATCCGCGCATCGAAAGCGGAAGGCGTGCCCATCAGCGCCTCCAGCGACATCGCCCCCGCCACATCCGCCAGCCTCGCCACGCGCAGCCCTCGCGCCACCGCCAACGCGCCCACGGCGGTCATGGCCTGCGTCCCGTTCAGCAGCGCCAGGCCCTCCTTGGCGGCCAGTGCCAGCGGCTGCAACCCCGCCCGCCGCAGCGCTTCGCCGCCGGCCATCCGTTCGCCCTTCAAAAATGCCTCGCCCTCCCCGATCGCCACCAGCGCCAGGTGAGCCAGTGGCGCCAGGTCCCCGCTCGCGCCCACCGAACCCTTTTCCGGAATCACCGGATGCACCCCGGCGTTGAGCAGCGCCGCCAGCAGTTCCACCAGCGCCGGCCGGCAGCCGCTCAAGCCCTTGGCCAGCACATTGGCCCTCAGCAGCAGCATGGCCCGCGTCTCCGCCTCCGACAGCGGCTGCCCTACCCCGGCGGAGTGGCTGCGCACAAGGTTGGTCTGCAACTGCGCCAGGCTGCCGGACGGAATCCGGGCGTCCGCCAGTTTTCCGAAGCCGGTGTTGACTCCATAAACCGTCTGCCCCTCGGCCAGAATCTCCTCAATCAGCTCCCGGCTGGCCGCCACTCGCGCCAGCGCCGCGGGGGCGATTGCCACCGCGCAGCCGCTCAGCGAAACAGCTTCAATCTCGGCCAGCGTGAGCGGCTGGCCGTCCAAAACCAGAATCTCCATGGCCCTGATCCTAGGCCGCTACTCCCGGTCCAGACAAATCTTTCCCCCGGGATGCAAAGCTGCGTACAATCGAATCGTCAAGAACCGGACCATCAAAAGAGAGAATCGATCCCCATGATCCTGAACAGAAGAGAATTCGCCAAACTCGCCGCGCTGGGCCTGGCCGCCCGTTTCGCCCCCGCCCTCAACTCTCAGACTCCTGAGCGTAAAATCGGCTACGCCGTCATCGGCCTGGGCCGCATCGCCGACCACTTCATGCCCGGCGCCCTCAATACAACCAACTCCCGCATCGCCGCCTTGGTCAGCGGCCATCGCGACAAGGCCGTGCGCATCGCGGCCCAGTATGGAGTCCCTTCAACCTCCATCTACAACTACGACAACTTCGATGAGATCGCGCACAACCCCGCCGTCGACGCCGTCTACGTGGCCCTGCCCAACTCCATGCACGCCGAGTACACCATCCGCGCCGCCAAAGCCGGCAAGCACGTGCTCTGCGAGAAGCCCATGTCCACCACCGTCGCCGACGCTGAGGCCATGATCGCCGCCTGCAAGGCCGCCAACGTCAAGCTCATGATCGCCTACCGCTGCTTCTACGAGCCCACCAACCTCAAGGCCGTCCAACTCATCCGCTCCGGCGCGCTCGGCCAGGTCCAGGCCATCGAAAGCGCATTCGGCTTCAACATCGCCCCCGGCGAGTGGCGCCTCAATAAGAAACTCGGCGGCGGCGGCCCGCTCCTCGACGTCGGCATCTACTCCCTCAGCGCCTGCCGCTACCTGACCGGCGAAGAGCCTCAGCACATTGCCGCCTTCGCCTCGACCACCGATCACGACGGACGCTTCGATCAAGTCGAGGAAAACGTCTCCTGGACCATGAAGTTTCCCTCCGGCATCGTCGCCAGTTGCAACACTACCTACGGCGCTCCCATGGAAGGTTTCTATCGCGTGCATGGATCGAAGGGCTGGCTTGAAGCCAGTCCGGCCTTTAACTACGATGGCCTTCACCTGCGTGGAGACTTCTCCGGCACGCAACTGGACGAACTGAACCCCGCTCGCGACCCCTCGCATTTCATGGCCCAGGCCGAGCACTTCTCCCATTGCATCCAAAATGGACTGGAGCCCAGAACTCCGGGCGAAGAAGGCCTCCGCGACATGCGCTATATCACCGAGATTTATCGCTCCGCCGGAATCTCGATCTGATGAGGGGGCTAGCGCCCCTCACAGCCCCAGAATCTTGCGATTCCGCCCCTGATCCGTCCCGCCCCCGGCAAAATCGTCGAACGCCCGCTCCGTCACCCGGACAATCCGCTCCTTGATAAACTTCGCCCCCTCCGCCGCGCCGTCCTCCGGATGCTTCAGGCAGCACTCCCACTCCAGCACTGCCCACCCCGGATAGTCGTACTGCGCCAGCTTCGAGAAAATCGAATGAAAATCGATCTGTCCGTCGCCCAGAGACCGGAATCGCCCTGGCCGGTCGATCCATTCCTGGTAGCCGCCATACACCCCCGACCGGCCGCTCGGCCGGTACTCCGCGTCCTTTACGTGGAACGCCCGCACCCGCTCGTGATAGAGATCGAGGAAGGCCAAATAATCCATCTGTTGCAGGATCATGTGGCTGGGATCGTACAAGATGTTCGCCCGCGCATGACCGCCAACCACTCCCAAAAACCGCTCGAAGGTCGCGCCGTCGTGCAGGTCCTCGCCCGGATGCAGTTCGTAGCAAACGTCCACGCCGGCCTCGTCGAACACCCGCAGAATCGGCAGCCACCGCCGCCCCAGCTCCGAAAACGCCTCGTCGACCAGCCCTGCCGGCCGGTGCGGCCAGGGATAGAAAAACGGCCACGCCAGCGCCCCTGAAAACGTCGCGTGCGCCTTCAGCCCCAGCCTCCGGCTGGCCTTCGCCGCAAACTCCAACTGCTCCACCGCCCACGCCTGCCGGCCCTTCAAGTCCTCCGCGAACTTTGGTGGCGCAAACCCTTGAAACAGCACATCATAAGCCGCATGACTCGCCACCAGCTGTCCCTGCAAATGCGTCGAAAGCTCGGTAACCGCTACCCCCGCCCCGCCCACTACGCCCAGCACCTCGTCGCAGTATTCCTGGCTCTCGGCGGCCAGCTTCAAATCGAACAGCCGCTTGTCCCAGCTCGGAATCTGCACCCCGGTAAAGCCCAGTCCCGCCGCCCAATGCGCCATCCCCTCCAGCGTGTTGAAGGGCGCCGCATCTCCCGCAAACTGCACCAGAAAAATCCCCGGCCCCTTGATCGTCTTCATCTCATCTCTCCTGCATTGATGGGTGCCCCAGGTCCGGATTCTCGGACCTGGGATACCACGAGCCTCAACAGCCCAAACACATTGGGTGCCCCATCCATTCCGCGCTTTATGCGGAATGGGTGGGAGACCACGACCGCTTCCCCCGTTGTCCCGAGCTCTAAAACTCCACCCAGCTTCCCTCGCGGCTGCTCGCGATGGCGCGCTCGATAAACCGCATCCCGCGCACCCCGGCCACAATCCCCGGCAGCGTTGCCGGCAACGGGTTTCGCTCGCCCCGCCGCCACGCCATCAACCCATCGGCAAACTCCCGGTAGAGCACGGCAAAGGCCTCGATATAGCCCTCGGGATGCCCTCCCGGCAGCCGCGCCACGGCGCGCGCCTCCCGCACCAGCGCATAACCGGCATACGTATGCGTCAGCGCATAAGGCAGCCCTGCCTTCGCCACCGCCGCCTCCAGCTCCAACGCCTCCGCATATGTAGCCGTGGCCGGCTTTTCGCTCACCACCGCAAAACCCGCCTCCAGCGCCGCCACTGCCACCGGCAGGTGCAAATGATTCGGCGTCACAATCGCCACAAAGTCGATCGCGTCCGTCCGCTTCCGCTCCGCCTCCAGCATCTGCCTGTAGTCCGCATACGCTCGCCCGGGATCGATCCCGAAACCCGCGCCCGCCGCGCGCGACCGCTCTGTCGACTGCGAGAACGCCCCGGCAACCAGCTCGATTCTGCCGTCCAGCTCGGCTGCCATCTTATGCACCGGACCGATGAACGCTCCTGGGCCCCCGCCCACCATGCCCATCCGCAATTTCCTTGGCTCTGTCACTTCTACTTCCCTTCAACCGCGCTCTAGCCCTGCGCCATGGCCCGCTTCAGTCCCGGCGCCAGTGTCCGCAACACCATCAAAGCAACAAGATAGGCCGAGGCGGAATAGAGGAACAGCGGCGCATAACTGTGCGTGAACTGAAGAATATGCCCCGCTATCGGTGCGAAAATTGCCAATCCTAACGCCGCAGCTACCTGCCCAAAGCTCACCAGCGTCCCCACATACTCGTGAGGAAACATATCCGGGACCGTGGTGAAGAGGTTGGCCGACCATCCCTGGTGCGCGGCCGTAGCCAGGCTCAGCAGCGCCACCGCGCCCCACTCCGAGTGCAGCCCGCCCACAAACCCAATCGGCACAATCAGGCACGCGCAAGTAAGCATGGCAGCCAGCCGCGCAGGCTTCAGCCCCATCCCCAGCCAGACGTAACCATCCGGCAGCCAGCCCCCGCAGACGCTTCCCACCGTCGAAAAACCATAAATCACGATCAGCGGCAGTCCCAGATGCGACAGGTCCAGATTGAACCGCGAACTGAAGTAGCCGGGAAGCCAATACAGAAGGAACCACCACACTGGATCGGTCAGAAACTTGCCCAGCACAAACCCCCACGTCTGCCTGAAGCCCAGCAGCTTCCACCACGCCAGCGGTGGCCCGGGCGGCGGCGCAATCACCACCCCGCGGCTCCATTCCATCGATTCGCGCGGCGTCCGGTACTTCAACGACCACCAGACAATCCAACTCGCGCTGAACACTCCCGTCGTCAGGAAAGCCGCGCGCCATCCAAAGTGCAAAGCTACCCACGGCACGATCGCCGGAGCCAGAATTGCTCCCACGCAGGCGCCGGAGTTGAAGATCCCCGTAGCCAGCGACCGCTTGCTGGCCGGGAACCACTCCGCCGTCGCCTTGATCGCCGCGGGAAAGTTGCCGCTCTCGCCCAGTCCCAGGAAGAATCGCGCCACGCCGAATCCGAAAACAGAATTCACCAGCGCGTGCCCCATCGC
>Ga0209039_10000706_pt1 | contig 32167 bp, 38 predicted proteins | sample BogFormECP12_OM1_FD_188238 | JGI IMG/M metagenome (GOLD analysis project Ga0209039, IMG submission 188238) | Bog forest soil microbial communities from Calvert Island, British Columbia, Canada - ECP12_OM1 (SPAdes) (version 2) | ecosystem: Environmental > Aquatic > Freshwater > Wetlands > Bog ... | reverse complement strand
ACACGTTGTCGGAACCGGTTTTTGAACCACAGAGACTCAGAGACACGGAGAACGCACAGAGACTTTTTTTTAAATTTGAGGTCACAAAGAGCACAGAGTAGGTTTATTGGTTTCAGAGGGCACAGAGGATATAGGGGCACAGGGAATAAACGGACGAGCATTGATTAATGCCTCCCTGATATTATCTGGATAATTTATTTTTCTTATCCGATAAGTTTCTGTCTACATATCACCAATGAAAAAACTGTTTAAGGATATGGCTCAACCATTTATTCCCCTGTATCTCAACATCCTCTGTGCCCTCTGAAACCGAACAACGTCTCTGAGTTCTCTGAGAACTCCATCTAAAAAAATCTCCGTGCGTCCTCTGTGTCTCTGAGTCTCTGTGGTTCAAAAACTGACCAAGCCCACGTTCACGCATACCCTAAATGAGAACTTTTTATCACGTCTACGTTGAATGATCTAAAAATACGCTGGTGCAAAGCCAATATCTGTTAAAAGGATAATACCATTTGTTATTTAATGATCCATCGTTTCACAGTCGTGACGATACGTGCCAGGGGCGCTTTTCCCGATTCCTTCTCGATGCGATAGAAGAATACATAGTAGAGCGAGGCGGAGACGACGTACGTCACGCACGTGATCATGAACGGCAGCGCATAGTTGGACCCCGCCATCATGATCCCGCTCAGGTAGGCGCTCAGCGCCATGCACAAGTACCAGGACATGGAGGTCAGGCTGCTGACGGTAGCGCGTTCTTCGCCCGATACCAGTTCCATATTAAAATTATTGATGGCCGGGTTGGCCATGTTCATCAGCGTCATCCGCATCATGTAGGCGAACGCCGCCACGTAGATATTCATGGTCAGCGCCAGCATGATCAGAAAAGGTATGGAAGCCAGCTCAGTTAAAGCGATCGTCGTTATTTTTCCGATACGCTGGACGATGATCGGTATGATCATGAGGCCTACCACCATGACCAGCTCACCGGCGGAAAAAATATATCCGATCTGGTCTGTCGTGGCCGAAAGCAGGTTATGGAAGTACACGTTGAAGAATGGAACGATCATTCCTGCACCGATACCCACCAGGCCGTTGATGACGATGAGCTTCTGGATCTTCCGGGACCGGGCCATCGAGCCCAGTACGTTAAACCGTTTCAAGGGGTCTATCCGTTTCCTTTTCATCTCGTTCATGTACAGTATGGGTATGGCCGAAAGGACGATGATCGCCAGCGAAATGAACAGCGTATATCGATATGCGGCGGGACCCGCGGTATCGATGCCGACATGGGCCAGAAGGCCGGGCATGGAGCCGCCCACGAGACATCCGATGATGTACGCTACTTGGGAGAACGCCGAATTAATGGAAAACAGGTACATTCGCTCATCGGGGCTCGAATTTTCCATGAGGAACGGAGAGCCCGCGATGGTATACAGCGACGTGCCGACGCCATAGGCAATGCTCAGGACGAGCAGCCAGTCGAGGGATGCGAGCGTATACAGGAGTAAAAGGGATATCGACGTTATGATGATCGATAATAAAAGCGTATATTTACGGCCTATGCGGTCGCACAGGAACGCCGCTGGTAGGGCCGCGATGCCGGTGGAAATAAAGACGATGGAGAGCATCAGGCCCAGCAAGTCCTCGTGGAATCCCAGTTTCAGGATATAGAGGTTGAAGATAACGCCGTAAATGCCCAGATGGACCGATAATAAAAAGAAATACGCCAGGTATGCCCGGGCATTATGGCTGAATAGCCTTACCTTTGAGACATAGCCGTTAAAGGCAGCGTCATAGAACACCCTGATGCACCCTTATTATCGTTTTGAGATAAGGCTCTAATCCACTCTATCGTACACATAACTTTCGGTAGGTAAAAAAGAAAAGACGCCTCCCCGGGCACCTTAGGTACGCTTACGCTTACTAATGGCCAGGGCCATACCTATAGCCGCCAGGGCTGGGAACAGCTCAAAGCCGGGCGTCGGGGAAGGCACCAGTGTAGGCGTCGGCGTGATAGTCGCTGTCGGGGTCGCGGTAGCATTAGGCATTATGGTCGGGCTGGCCGTCGGAATGGCCGATGCGGACGGTGCGGCCGAAGGCGTCGGGGTAATGTCGACGGCCGACACGTTCTCAAGCAGCGAGTACAAAGTACCATTCGTCGATGTGGCATTCACTGTGATCTCCGCATACGAGGCGTTCTCCACATAGCCGATGTGCGAATAAACGTTACCGTTCTGGTCCGTCACGGTGCTGTTCGGTTCCATCTGGCCTACCGTGGAATTGAATATGATCTGCCAGCCAGGGCCTATCCGGTTACCCCAGTAATCGTATATGGTGGCGGAAATATCCGAAGTGCCGCCATATGTCAACGATATCGGGCTCGCCCTGATATCCGCATAATAAGGTATGGCCTGGAGCACGACGCCCGCAAAGTACGTATCGTTCTCGGTCACATTGATCCCGGCCGAATATCCGTCTGCGTAGTACGGAGACCAGGCATACACCTTATAGAATCCCAGCGATACGTTAAGGAACTGGAAATATCCCTGCTGATCGGCTGTCGTGTTGAACCCCGGTATGTATTCCGAGACATTCGACCCGTTGACGAGCGATACGGTCGTGTTATTCAATATTTTGTTATTGGTATAGGCGACTTTACCGGTGATGGATCCGGCGGCGGTCGCGGGAGCAGCCAGGAAGGTCAGGACAAATAAAGCTAAAATGATAATCACAATGGTGGCAAATTTACTTTTCATGGATATCTTAAAAATGTAAGCGGTTCAGCTATAAGAATTTTGTTTAAGCTCCAGCCATCAGGTCGAGTATATCCTGCTTCGTAAATTTCCTGTAGCTTCCCCGGAACATCGCTTTATAGGCGCCGGCAGCGCTGGCAAATCTTAATGCTTCATCCAATGGCTCTCCGCCGAGCATTGCATAGATGTACGCCGCGGCAAAAGCTGCCCCCGTGCCGGTCGTATCCACCGCTTCGACGACAAATGCCGGTATTCTCAGGAGGTTGCCGTCACAGCAGACGCATCCTTTTTCACCCAGTGTCACGATGCCTATGCCTTGATCTATCTCGTGTATTTTTCGCGCAGCCTCCGCAGGGTCGGGCGAAATGTACTTTGAGGCCTCTTCCCCGGCAATAACGATATCAAAATATTCTATGTTAGGGATGGCCGGCCGGTCTAAATTCAATATGGACTTAACTCCGTTGTCCCGTGCAAGCTTTCCGACGATCGCGCTATTTCTTCTGAAACAACCGTCTACGTATACGTATTTTGAATTTATGATGGCTTTATCCGGCACCTGGATATCTGTTTCGGGCGTATTTTCATGAAACGTGATGGTCGAGCGCTTATCCCTGTCGATCACAATGGCAGTAATGGCGGTCTTTCCGGCCCTGGCCATGAGCGCCTGAACGCTCTCTTTTTTTAGGGTTTTCAGTATATATTCGCCCATCGGGTCATCGCCGATCGGGCTGCCGGCCAGGCCGACCTCCAGGCCCAGCCCCGCCAGCGTCAATGATACTAAGGCCGCATCCCCGCCGATCGACAATCCATAGTCTGTGGCCGTAGCTTGCCCGTACACATGCAGCGGGCGCTCGAGCCTTCCCGATACGTCCAGAGAAATAGCCCCATAGCAGAAGACATCATACACGGGCCTTCTTCACCGCCTTTTTTACCTTTGGCGGCTTGATAAGGCTTTTAATGCCTTCCCACAGGAACCTGTCATCGAGCTTCATAAAAGTGATCAGCGACCGGTTGGTCGTGTACAGGCCCGAGTGCGTATCGCCGATGGGCGGTATGGATAGGAACTCCCTGTCGTCTACGAGTAATTCCAGCAGGTTATCCAGATCCATGTCGGCCACCATTTTTAATAAATCAGGCTCGAGCCATTCGCTATTCTTAATGCTTGAAGGGGAGAGGATCGCCAGCTTAAGCCTGTCATTCTTCAATATCGTCTCGACTCTTTTCTTTATCCCTGGCTCATCCGAGAGAATGATAAGCTCGAAGGAAAGGCCTTTTCCGGCAAGCCGCTCGATCTGCGGCAGGTATCTCGCGGACATCACGCAATAAACGCTTTTCGTGGCGTTCTTTAGTATCTCTTCCACCTTGTATTCGATGTTAGCCTTCCCATAGATCGACCAAAGGCTGTCCGCTTCCGTGTTATCGATCTTTTCTTTTTCGAGCTCCTTAAGGGTCTCAAGCGATTCGATCGCCGCGGTCTCGTGGACGTCCATTAGCAGTTTGATGGCCATTTCGGGGGACACGGCCTTATAAGTAGCTGGCTTCGAGTTGGCGATCACGACCAGCCCCTTATCTTCGAGGTTCTGCAGGCTTTCATAGACGCTTGGCTTGCTGATGTCCAGAAATTCGACCAATTCCTTGGCTTCGGCGTGGTCATGCATGACCAGTGCGGAATAGACCCGTGCTTCGTAATCGGATAGCCCGAGCGTTTTTAACGACTTGATCAACTTGATCGAGATGCGGTCCATGATATCCTGCTTAAATAAGTAATTAAATTATTTACGACCGTTTTAGATTTTAAGCTTTCGTTCTATAAAATAAGTAGTTAAAATATTTACTACAACAAAAAATATTTTATAGTTCCAGCACTACTTGCACTTGTAGTAAAAAAATTTACTGCTAATATCATTGTAAAATGGAGAGAAGCGGATGAGCGACGATAACTTGGCACAGAGAAAGAAGCAGAAAATATACTTCAAAAATGACGACGTAGATTTCAACCTATTATGGGCCCCGGGATATCAATCCGCAGGCGGCTCGGAACTCGGCGAATGCTACCATGCCGCCTCCAGGATCATAGAGAATGGCGCCGGTAGTTGGGTAAGAGCCTGGGCTGATGAAGCAAGTCGCCTGGAGGATGTATCAGGAGGGCCATTATGAAACTCGATTTTAGCAAAATGGACATAGGTACTTTCCAATTTAACTTTGTAAGGACTCTAATGGTCGTGCCGACCGGCGGCGCTGAAGTGAGCGAATGTCTCAAGGCCGCAGCAACGATCAAGGACAATGACGAGGAGGGCTGGGTACAGGAATGGGCGAACATTGCAGAAAAAGCAGCGCGGGTAGCCGGGCAAGCTATGCAAAAGGATCAGACGATAACAGCCCGGCGGGCGTATATGCGAGCAAGTAATTATTATCGGTCAGCCATGTTCTCTTTGCCCCCTACCGACGCACGTCTTGATCAGTACCTGAAATTAAGTCGCGACATATTTCATAAAGCAGCGAAACTTTTTTCTCCGCCAATTGAGGTCGTCGATATTCCATTCGAGGGCGCACATTTGCCGGGTTATTTCCTATCCGCCGGCCCATCGAAACTACCTACTTTACTTGTCATCAATGGCGGTGACAGTACCAATGAGGAGATGGTCCACTGGATCGGATTTGCCGCGGTAGAAAGGGGCTGGAATTGTCTCATATTCGAAGGACCCGGGCAATGGAGTGCACTCCAATTGAACCCCGGCTTGTATTTACGGGCTGACTACGAAGTGCCTGTGAAGGCAGTCGTGGATTACCTTATCCAGCGAAATGAAGTAGATCCTGACCGTATCGCATTGATCGGTTACTCATTGTCTTCCCAGCTGGCGGCACGCGTCGTCGCATTCGAGAAGCGGATAATCGCTTGCATCTGTGTTGGCGGCATTGTCGTAGACGTGAATGAAGCATGGGAAGCTGTCATGCCAGCCATACTTAGAAATGCCCTTCCAGGTTTATTCGATCGCGTCTTTGCCTCACTGGAAAAAGCAACCCCGCCATTGCGTGGGTTTGTCAATCACTTTAAGTGGTCATTTGGCGTTACCAGGCCGCACGAGCTACTCGAAGCATGGCGGCCTTTTAACATTAAGGGACTTGCTTCTAAGATCCAATGCCCGTTATTGGTCTTAATTGGCGAGGGAGAATATGAGCAAACCGATGTAAAAACGACCTTGTCGACCTTGCGCTTCATTCATGAGCTCACCTGTCCCGTTGCGATCCACGAGTTTGCATATACAGACGGCTGGGCGGCCAGTCACTGCTCAGTCGGCGATGAAGGCCCGGCACAGGCTGTCATTTTCGATTGGCTTGACAGGACCGTGATTAAAAAAGAAGGATCATTAAACACAGATCATAACTGGAATTTGCTGAGAAAATATAAGCATAATAATGAAATAGAAAAACTTTTGCAGAGTGTTCGCGTGAGTGTTGTATAAGTTATGCATAAAAGATAGTTTTAAATATGGGGAAGTAAACCAGCGAGCAAACCCTTATATATTTTTTTATAGTCATATGAGCTTTTGTTGGATAATAGGTGTGGAGCGTAACCTGTTGTACATAGATAGATTATGTTCCGTTCTGCCCGCCGAGAAAGGTACGTAGGCGGCTCTGGCCAGAATAAGCCGCAGGAGGCTTAGATATGGAGACGGTAATACAAACATCGAACCTGACAAAATTCTACGGAAAAAGCCGGGGAATTGAAAATGTTAGCATCACGGTCAACAAGGGAGACATTTTCGGCTTCCTCGGGCCGAACGGCGCGGGAAAATCCACGACCATAAGGACGATATTAGATTTCATCCGGCCGACGGGCGGCAACGCGACCGTCTTTGGCCTGGACTCCCGCAGGGATTCAGTGGCCATACGCAGGCGGATCGGGTACATACCCGGCGATTTCGGGCTTTATGGCAACATGACCGGCTGGAAGTTCCTGGAGTACTTCGGCAAGACCAGGGGCGGCTATGATAAGATCAGCGCCAGGGAATACGCAAAGAAGATGGACATCAAGCTCGACCGCAGGATGAAGGAATACTCAAGGGGAATGCGCCAGAAAGTGGCCATCATCCAGGCCTTCATGAATAACCCGGACCTTATCATCATGGACGAGCCGACGAGCGGCCTCGACCCGCTGATACAGCAGACGTTCATGGATATCCTGCGGGAGAAATCGAGCCAGGGCACCACGATCTTCATGTCATCGCATGTCCTCTCCGACGTGGAGAAAGTCTGCAACCGCGTGGCCATCATCAAGGAAGGAAGCATTGTAGCCGAAGAGCTTGTGGACGACCTGCATAAAAAATCCGGTAAAGTACTCGAAGTCCAGTTCTCCGAGGAAGTCAGCCCCGATGTATTCAAGATGGACGGCGTCTCCGGCGTCACCAAGCTGAACAGCCACATGAGAATAATGGTCACGGGCAATCTGGAAAATGTCTTGAAAGAGGTCTCCTCGCACCGGCTCACGGATATCAGCATACACCAGATGACGCTGGAAGAAATTTTCATGCACTATTACGAGGGAGGTAAGTAACATGGCATTCGAGATCTTTAAGCGGGCCATCAAGGACAAGGCATTTAGCACGATCCTCATCGCCTTGCTCTTATTCCTGTATATCTTCTGGCTGGCGTCTTTTTATCCGTCGTTAAAGCCCATGGTCAGCGGCTACGACCAGCTCCTCCAGAACCCTACGATCAAGGCCTTCTTCGGCGATGACGTAGTGAGCATGACCACGTTCAGCGGGTTTATATCGCTGGAAGTGTTTAGCTATATGGGCCTGGTGATCGGCGCTTTTATCATCTTCATGGTCGCATCGTTCGTGGCCGGGGAGATCGAGCAAAAGAGCAGCGAGTTATTGCTCTCCCTTCCCGTGAGCCGGGAGAACATCATCGTCTCCAGGTTCCTCGCGATACTGCCTCTCACCGCTCTAATCGTGATAGGAGAGATGGCCGCCATATACCTGGGCGGATTGTATATCGGCGAAAATATTGGGATCACCTGGTTTGCCTATGCCATGCTCTTCATGGCCGTGTTCACAGTAGCGGTCGGCGCCATTGCGCTTTTCATCTCCTCTATCATGAGCGATGGGAAAAAAGCGGCCCTGATCTCAGTGGGCATCTTGTTCGCCATGTTCCTGGTGGAAAACATCGGTTCCATGGTCACGAGCATCGACTGGGCAAGGAAACTCTCACTTTTCCATTACGCCAAAATAAGCTCAATAATCAACAACCACCAGATAAGCTGGGTTAACCTGGGCGTGCTCATAGCCGTTATTATCGTATTCCTGGCGCTGGCGGTCATCGCCTTCAGGCGCAGGGATATTAACGTGTCTTAAAAATGCCCCTTTTTTATTTTTTCTTTCATTCAAAAGAACGATAAAAAATTATTTTCAAGCCGCTCTCTCGTAACTGATATATCTCTAGGGTATATACACTCATTTCCCGCGAGAGTTATCAATATGGCCGCAAGCGTCGTTTCATCCAAATCAAAGTGGAAGGAGTTCTTTACACGGTACTATAAGTCCCAGATACAGCAGCTGGCCGTGTCTGACGCAAAGGCCAAGTCTCTCACCATAGAATTCCAGGATATCGTCAAATTTGACGTGCGCCTGTCAGAAGAGCTTCTTATCAACCCGGGCAAGGTCCTGAAGGACGCCGAGGACGCACTTCCGCTGGTGGACCTGCCTGTAAAGCGAAAGGTAGCCGCGTACGTCCGGGTGGCAAGGATCCCCCGAAAAACGCAAGTCAGGGATCTTCGAAGCGATCACATTAATTCAATGGTCTCCATCGAGGGCACGGTCCGTAAAATAACGGACGTAAGGCCGCGCATCATCGTTGCCGCTTTCGAGTGCGCCCGCTGTGGTAACGTAGTTTATCTGCCCCAGGAAGGCTCGGGCAAGTTCCTGGAGCCGTCATACTGTAGCTGTAACGAGGAAAAGAAAGGCGTTTTCCGCCTGATGTTCAAGGAGTCCACCTTCGAGGACTACCAGCGCATCAAAATACAGGAGTCTCCAGAGGACCTGAAGGGCGGCGAACAGCCCCAGACCCTGGACATCAACGTGAATAACGACCTGGCAGGCATGGTGACGCCAGGCGAGCGCGTCGTGGTGAACGGCATACTGCGGTCAGTCCAAAAAATAAACAAGGATGGCAAGACCGTTTATTTTGACATTTTCATCGACAGCAACTCCCTCGAATATGAGGAACAGGAGTTCGACGAGCTCGAGATATCGCCCGAGGACGAAGAGGCCATCATCAAGTTATCCACAGACCCGCTGATAAACAAAAAGTTCGTCAGCTCCATCGCTCCCTCGATCTTTGGCTATGATGAAGTAAAGGAAGCCGTGGCGCTCCAGCTCTTTTCCGGCATCGTGAAGAATCTCCCGGACGGTACCCGCATACGGGGCGACATCCATGTCCTTCTGGTGGGCGACCCGGGTATCGCCAAATCCCAGATATTACGCTATGTGGTCAACCTGGCGCCCAGGGGCGTTTACGCATCGGGCAAAAGCGCTTCTTCGGCAGGCCTTACTGCCGCCGCCGTAAAGGACGACTTCGACGGCTCCTGGACGCTGGAGGCCGGCGCGCTGGTGCTGGCCGACAAGGGCATCGCCGCCGTCGATGAAATGGACAAGATGAAGTCCGAGGACCGCAGTTCGCTGCATGAGGCGATGGAATCGCAGACCATCAGTGTCGCCAAGGCGGGCATTCTGGCCACCTTAAAGTGCCGCTGCTCGCTGCTGGGCGCGGCCAACCCCAAGCTGGGGCGCTTCGACCCGTTCGAAAACATCGCCGAACAAATAAACATGCCGCCTTCGCTGATGTCCCGTTTCGACCTCATATTTATTTTACAGGACCGGCCGAACGAGAAGAGAGATGCAGATATCGCCGGGCACATAATCAAGTCGCACTATGCCGGCGAGCTGGGGGCTCACCAGAGGCATAACGCCTCCAGCTTCGTTACCCAGGACGCCATCGACGAGGCCACGAAGCCGATCAAGCCTGCCATCGAAGCCGAACTCCTGAGAAAATACATCGCCTATGCAAAGCGGAACGTTTTCCCGGTAATGACGGAAGAGGCCAAGGAGCGGATCACGAGATTTTACCTTGAGTTGCGTAAGCCCGGCGAAGCGGAGAACAGCCCCATAGCCGTCACCGCCAGGCAGCTCGAAGGCCTGGTGAGGCTGGCGGAAGCGAGCTCCCGCATGAGGCTCAGCGACCGGGTCAGCATCGAAGACGTGGAACGGACTATTAACATCGTGATGACCAGCCTTAAACAGGTGGGCATGGATAAGGATACGGGCAAGCTGGACATAGACATCCTGACGGTAGGCGTAGGCAAGGCCCAGAGGGAGCGCATAAAGGACCTTAAGAACGTTATAGCAGAGCTTGCGCGCGAATATGGCGGTTCCAGCGGCGTACCGCTCGACAAGATCGTCGAAAAGGCCATGGAACATGGCCTGACCAAGGATAAGGTGGAGAAGGAAATAAAGAAGCTAAAGGAGATCGGAGAGATATTCGAGCCGAAGGTAGGCTACTACAGCCATACATAGACATCACAATAAATATAAAATATCAACGCCAAGGTGAACATGACAGTGTACCTCAAAGTCTATAATATCGACCACGAGATGATGGTGGCGGTTTGTGATGAGAGCTGCCTGGGCAAGGAGTTCTCGGAGGGCGACCTCCATCTGAAAGTCTCTAAAGAATTTTATGGGGAAGAACAGGCCGACTACGATGAAGTGGTCTCGGCTCTCGAAGAGGCTACCATAGCGAACCTGGTGGGAAAACAGAGCGTCGCATGCGCGGTCGAGAATGGCTTCGTGGACGTAAAGGAAATTATTTATATCGAAGGCGTCCCCCATGCGCAAATTATCAGTATGTGAGCGGCGAACGCTTGATGGTCCGATGAATTATTTTTATATTGGCCGTAATATAATTGCATTGTGACGCTGTAAAACTATTAAAATTTAATTACGTTTTTTAAATATTCCTTATCCGGCATATGGTTTTCAATTATAAAGGGCCAAGTTGCTCTATAATAGTAAACATATTTATATTATGAAGTTTAATTATTTATCTAACAAGCATGCATATAAATATCAAAGCAATAAATAGCATTTTATACGCAATTGAGCGATTCACGAAAGTCTGGAGCGTTGGATATGGAGATAGACTTACTTAATAAAAAAATATTGCAGCTTCTTCAAAAGGATGGCAGAATTACCTATAAGGATATCACCAAAGAGATGGACAGGGCCGAATCGACGGTCAGGGAACGCATCGGCTTCATGGAAGACCAGAAGATCATCGAGGGTTATACGTCCATTATCAACAAGCCGCGAGTAGGCCTGAACCGCAGCGCTATCATCTATGCGAAGGTGCCCATATCCAGTTTCGAGGAGATAGCGAATAACCTAAAGTCTGTAAACGGCGTCCTCCAGATCTACAGGACAAGCGGCGATAAGAACCTCGCATTTTTCATGGCTGCGACCGATGACGATGAGCTCAGCCGCACCATCAAGAACAAGATCAACCCCCTGGGCATCCAGGATATCGAAGTATCGGTCATACTGGAGGCGGTCCGGGAGATCGCTGAGGTCAACATCCTCAGCGTCGAGGAAAAGACCGCCATGGACGATAAGAAGAAGCTGAAAGAGCTTAGTAAGTCCCAGAAACTTGTTAAGGGAGAAAAGAAAATGGGCTTTGCTCTTGGCAGCACCTACGAGAATTTTAAAGTATAAACATTATTAAAAAAAGTCCACCGTTAACGTGGACCGATCTTTTTTTAATTTATTTTTAGCCGCTCGAGTCGTCATTGAGCCTGAAGTTGATGCGCTCCTCGAACTGCCTGACCGCTTCGACCATGTCATCCTGGTCGAGCTTTGTGCGATCCTCGGTCAGGGCGTTCAGCACGGCCTCACGGACGACGAGCCTCAGGTCAGAGCCAGCATAGTTCTCGGTCATGGTGGCGAGCGCATCGATATCGAACTTACCTTCTATGGGCTTCAGCACCAGCTCGAAGATCTTTTTACGCATCTCCACGTTGGGCAGCGGGAACATGACGATCTCGTCGAAACGCCTCCAGACGGCGTTATCCAGCAGCTTCGGGTGGTTAGTGGCGCCGATCAGCAGGACGCCATCGTTTACCAGGCTGATCTCGTCGATACATTTCAGCAGGGTGTTGACCGCCCGCTTGAGGGCGGCATGCTCATCGGATGTCCTCGTCTTTGCCACGAAGTCGAACTCATCGATGAACAGTATGCACGGGCTCAGTTTTTTCGCCAGCTCGAACACCTTGTCGATGTTCTTCGAGGTCTCGCCCAGGTACTGCGAGGTGATCATGGATAATTTTACTTCCAGGAACGGGAGCTTCAGCCTGGCCGACATGGCCCTTGCGGTCGACGTCTTGCCGGTACCCGGCGGGCCCACGAACAGCAGCTTGCCGATCTCCCTGAGACCGATCTTACGCAGGTAATCGCGGTACTGGATCGCCTTGACGATCTTCTCGACCTCGGCTTCCTGTTCGACCGTGAGGACGATGTCGTCCAGCTTCTGCCCGACCTCTTCGGGCGCCACGATATGGACCAGCTTGAGCATGTCGATCGAGTCGGCTCCCTCGTCGGCGATGCTCTTGCTCAGCCCGTCGATCCACTCCCTGCCGGATTCTTTGCTGGGGTTATTCGCCTTTACAGATCTATAGTCGACATTGAAGTTGCCATAGTTCTGGTAATAATATGCCAGGACCGGGTTCTTATTAATGCGCTCATTAACATCCTTCTTGGCGAACCACTTGGTGCCCAGGTCGAGGACAGTCAAGGTATATATCGAGCCGAACTCGTCGAAGTTAACGAACGGCAGCGAGGACATGATACTCTGGGCGTCCTCCAGGCCGTAGATGTCCTTGATATCCGATTCCACAACCTTGATCGGACGATTTACCTTTTGTGCTTTAGCGTCCCAGTAATGCTTACGTATAATGGGCGGTAGGTCGTTTTCATCCAGATTGCTTGAGTTGTTATAGATCTCCGCCGTAAGCAGTAATTCTAAAACGTCGAGCACGGCGTTCCCGTTAACACTTGCCATAGGTACCTTCCATAATTGATTTCCTGATGAGTTTTATAATATTATAGACCTAGTTCATTAATGCTTTTTTAATATAAACATTTCGGGCATGGGGGATAATTAGTGTATCAGGATGAAACTGATTATCTGCGTAAGGAAATCCCCATAGATAATGGCGACCAGGAAGCCCAGCGTGATCGGTATAAGGAAAGGTATCTTGGGCGTGACCCAGACTTTATCGCCGATCTTGCCTTCGGCCTTCAGCCTTAATAGTTTTTTGTAGGCCTCGTCGTTCAGCTCGCTGCCGCCGAATGCCTTTTTTATCTGTAGCTTACCATTTTCCTCTACGTACCTGTGCATCAGGCGGACGTGTTTTCCCTTGAGGTTCTCCAGGCTTGACTTATAGCCGGTGAACGAGCCCAGAACGTTAGCCCTAAGCTCTCCGCCGGGCACATTAAAAATATTATAGATCAAGATGGCGATCGGCACGACCAGGTTTAATACGAGCGCATTGCCGAAGACTGAAAAGCCGAATATGACCGATCTTGTTACGTCTGTAATGGGTAACTCTAACCCCGAAATGTTGATCCGGGGATAATACGGGAACATGATGGCTATGGCGATGAGCGCTTTTGCATCCGCCCCGCCCAGGCCCGTCATCCCGAAGTACTCAAAGAAATAGTACAGGAAATACATGAGGACGAAGACAAAGACCACGCCGAAGAGCCATGAAAACAGAAGTATACGATCGAAGCCGGAGCTATATAACTCATAGATGCCTAAAATGAGGCCGATACCGCCCATGATGTACCATAGTCGGTTGGGCGCTCGCCGTATTTTCCAGTCGGTAACGCAGGAATAGACTAAAATGACGATACAGACAGCCACTCGGATGATATTAAGCAAGTCCCATGTCTGCATAGCCAAGAGATGGGCGATATTGTATAAAAGCTTTTTTTCGCAGAAAAAGAAAAAATATAGTAAGGGATTATCTTATTCCCTTACCATCTTGATGGACTTCGAGGGGCATTCGTTCGCGCAGATGCCGCAGCCCTTGCAGTAATCGTAGTCGATGTTCAGGTCCTTGTCAATGCATGATTCCGGGCAGTATAGGTTACAATTGCCGCAATTCTTGCAGCTTTCCCGGTCCAGGACCGGCTTGAACGTCCTCCAGGTGCCGGTCTTTCCCGCGGCGCCATGCTGTGGCTTAGAGGCCGGCGTTATGGGCATGGCATCATTTTTCTTTGAAGGCTTTTTAGCGCTCACCTGTATCACCCGTTGACCCGTGGTTTTTTTCATACGATCACCTTCGCATAGGCTTCCCTGGCGGCTTTCACATTTCGTTCGTCGTCAAACATGTCTTTAATGGCCTTCTCGGCCGAGTCGAGCTTAACGACCCCGAGCTTTGCCAGCGCGCCGAGTATGGGCGTGTTCAAAATGGGGTTGCCCGATAAGACCAGGCCGAGCGATAAGGCGATGTCAGTCACGTTGACCCGGGCGATCCTGAATTTTTTATACCTGGGGTCCTTAAGCTTCTCTTCATGCTGCGTATTCACTAGCAGCAGCCCGTTTTCTTTTAGTCCTTCCGTCACGTCCACCAGATCCATGATCGAGTCATCCAGGACGACGACGATATCCGGATTGTAGACCTGGCTGTAAACCTTTATGTCCTGGTCCGAGATGCGGGTGAATGACGTTACCGGGGCGCCCCTGCGCTCCGCGCCATAGAGCGGGAAAGCTGTGCCATACTTCCCTTCGAGGAAAGCGGCCTGGGCCAGTAGCTTGGAGGCAGTAACGCCTCCCTGGCCACCCCGGGAATGGATGCGGATCTCCAGCATTTAGTCCACCCCCAGCCAGAACTCTCCCTCGGCCTTTGCCCTGCGGACGAGGTCGGCGATCATGTTAAAGCTCACGTCCTGGCCGCCGAGGCCGGCGATGACGTTGTAGACCGGCACATCGTTGTGGAAGCGGATCTCCTGCGCCAGTATACCGCCGGCGCCGAACGAGTAATCCCTGTCGAACACGATGACCTTCTTGTTCTCGAGGTTAAGCTTCGGGAACGGCCTGAACTGGCGGATCCGGATGGAGCCGGCTTTAATTCCTTCTTTTCTCAGCAGGTCGACCGCCATTTCGGCTTCCCTGGCCATGGTCCCCATGCCCACGATGGCCGTATCGGCATCATCCGTCCTATACTCCATGACGGGGCCATATTTCCTGTCGAAGCGTTGGGCGAACTCATTCTCGATGGTCCTGGCTTCCTTGTTCGCCTGCTGCATGGCCATATGCATCCCGTGCCGGAACTTGAAATAATCGTTCGCGGCCGTCAGGTTACCGTATGACATCGGGTTCTTCGTATCCAGGGCATGCGGTAAATTGATCGGCGGCAGGAAGTCCCCGGGCGGAGTGATCTCCAGCGGCTGGATGGCGTGGCTCAGGATGAAGCCGTCCAGGCAGACCATGGCCGGTAAGTTGACCTTTTCGGCCAGCTTATAGGACATGATGACCGTGTCGTAGACTTCCTGGACCGTGGCCGCGTAGAACTGCATCCATCCTGTATCGCGCTGGGATAAGGAGTCCGTGTGCTCGGCCCAGATATTCCAGGCTGGGCCGACGGCCCGGTTGACGTTCGCCATGACGATGGGCAGCCTTGCGCCGGCCGCCCAGTGGATCATCTCGTGCATATAAAGCAAGCCGTGGCTGGACGTCGCGGTGAAAGACCGGGCACCCGATGCGGTTGCGCCGATGCAGGCGGCCATCGCGGAGTGTTCGCTTTCAACCCGGATATAGGAAGCATCCATCTTTTTCGTTTCGACAAAACTGGCAATGGTCTCGACGACCTCGGTCTGAGGGGTGATGGGATATGCCGCAATGACCTCGACGTCCGACTCTTTAACGGCGAACGCCACTGCCTGGTTGCCCGTAGCCATCTTCTTCATTGGGCGGCCTCCCTGGATCTTTCACTCCTTTCGGTCATCTCGCTGATCCTTCCCATGCTTTCTTTGACTTCTTTCTCCATCCTTTCGATGTCAGCGCCCTTGAACCTGCCCTGCGGCTTCAGGTACTCGGCCAGCGGGGCCGGCCTCTTTAGGGCGGCCTTTGTCGGGGCGTTGAGAGTAATTTTACCATTCTCGTACTCATACAGGAACCACATCCCGGTCTTGACGGCCAGCTTTCCCAGCTCGACGGACTTCTCCGTCGCATATCTCCAGCCTGGCGGGCATGGGCATAATACGTGAATGAATTTAGTGCCTTCGATGCCCAGGGCTTTATGTACTTTACCGTAAAGGTCCTTTGGGTATGCCGCACAGGCGCTTGCCATATACTGAGGCCTGTGGGCCATGATGATGAGGTCTATGTCCTTCTTGGAGTCCTTCCGGCCCGTGGGCGTGGTGGTCGTGATGGCCCCCAGGGGTGTCGAGCCGCTCTTCTGCATGCCCGTATTCGAGTAAGCCTCGTTATCATAGCACACGTAGAGGATGTTCGCGTTCCGCTCGATGGCGCCGGATAGCGATTGTATGCCGATGTCTACCGTGCCGCCGTCGCCCGCGAAAACAATGATGTTCTTGCCCTTATTCCTCTTTGCCGATGCGATGCCGTCGGCCGCCGCAGCCGCCGCCGCGAAGGCGATGTTCAGCACCGGAACACCGTACGCTGTCCTGGGGTAGCTGCCCTGGCATACCGTCGAGCAGCAGGCCGGGTTCACGATTATCGTGTTAGGGCCGGCCGCCTTTAGTATATAGCGGAGTGCCAGCATGGCGCTGCAGCCGGCGCAGGATGTATTGCCTTTATAGAGGTATTCTTCCTCCGGGATGTCGTCCACCATCAAGTTCACCTGTGAATTTTTATGAAAAGCATTTGTTTTTTTGCAGGTATTAGTGTATTACCAGACCTGCTTTTCAATAACTTTTCTAATGTATACTATAAAAGCATATCCGTACTGCCTGGCCATTGGATTGATCACTAACTTATTGGAATTGGTGTAGAATAGAAGATATTTGTATTCATAGGGAACATGCCAGATATCGAAAATGTGATCCATTATCAGAGGCATGAGTAAAAATGAGAAGATACTTTTTCATGGCGATCATAGTCATCGCTGTATTCGTTTTGATCGGGGCAAGCCCAATAGCCTCGATATCGTCTGCATTGTCATCGACCGGTACACCGGTAACGGCGCTCGATTCGGCACCCATACCCGTGTTCATGGCCCATCCATTCCAGGGCTATGCGCCATTACAGGTGACGTTTAAGGACAAGAGCGTTTATTCGCCGACTTCCTGGTCATGGGATTTCGGGGATGGTAGCACCAGTGCTGAACAAAATCCGGTACACATCTATAACGAGGTAGGCCGCTACTCCGTCACTCTTACCGCGTCCAATGATGAAGGTTCGAATACGGTAACCTTTATGGACTACATCAATGTCATAAAAGGGTCCCGTCTCCAGCCGATACCAATTCCGACGGCTACGCCCAGTCCGACACCTACGGTAACGCCCAGTCCGACACCGAACCCGACCGCTGCGCCCCAGCCTACGCCGATGATACCCTGGAAGCCGATGCCCCCGATGCAGCCCTGGGAATAGTATCAACGCTATGATCAATTGCAAATAACTTTTTATTTTATTTTATTTTATTAAACGGAACATTTTGTCTTTCTGATTTTCAAGAAAATAAGCCATATTTAATTTATATCGATTTGAAATCAAGGCATATCTTATGGTATTTTCTATTGATTAAGCGGTGGAGGGCAGGATACACAATAAGGCTTGCTACGGCTATAATAGCGGTTTAAATGCCCATAATGCGCACATATTCGGCACCATTATACTATTTAGTAAGAAAATTTTAAGATAACATTAAGAAAGCTCGTTTTAGAATCACGCGATGTAGGGAGAAGATGTAGGGAGAATAAAATTTAGGTCGATATGCAGTCGGTGGACATCGTTTCGAATGCCAGGAAGGCTATAGAGGTGGAGCCTGAAAACCCCGAAGCTCATTTCCAGTATGCGAGATTACTGGAACATGAGGGCTTGCTGGAGGATGCCGGCAGGGAGTATTTGAAGGCCGGTGAGATGAAGCCCGATTTTGCGGACGCTTATGTCTGCTATGGTAACCTTTTAAAAAAGATCGGCCGCTATCGGGATGCCGAGCCTCAGTATAAAAAAGCCATTAGTATTAGCCCCGGCAACTATTTCGCCCACTTTAGCTATGCCGTTTTGCTGGAAGAGCTTAAGCGGTTCGGCGAGGCTGAAGATGAATATATACAGGCCGCTAGCTTAAGGGCCGGCGAGTAACGTGATATCAGGCGTAAAGTACCACAGGTACACGTTTACTTATTAAAACATGTCGAACCCCAATAATAAATAATGCGTTTAATCCGGTGAAATCCTTTTTAATCTTACAATTAAAGCCAACATATTGGGTTCGATCATGCCAACGCTTATCATTTATACCCAACCTTCGTGCGGCTATTGCCAGGAACTCAAGGACTACCTGGGCAATAACAAAATACCTTTCGAGGAGAAGGACATTACCAAGGATAAGGTCGCCTGGGACGACCTCGTGAATAAATATAAGGCGAGGGCGACGCCGCTCGTCGTCTATGGAGAGAAGACGATGCTCGGGTTCAACCCGGATGAGCTAAAAAAGATCCTCGAGACTGAGCAGACAGCGGCGAAATAAATTATTGTCATTAAGGGTATAGCTCGGGCTTTGAAGCCGTGCCTCCGGCATATTCCCCGAGATAGCGGGCACAAGTTTCATAGGCCTCGAGTACTTTGCTTTTTTCTATTTTAGGCACGCCGCAACTTACTAAGTGAATCTTCTTCGTCGATGCGGTTACTTTTGTATCGTCGGAATCACGGTACGGATAGATCGCAATGACGTGTCTTGCGTCTGTGATGATGACCTGGTTAGGCTTGAGCGCCACGAGCTCTTTCATGCCTATGCCCAGAAACGATTCTCCGTCCCGAGCGAACCTCATCGTGAGCACGCCCCCGAGCAAGTCGGCATCGAAAGCTGCGATGGGTACGCTGCTGATCGCCGATGCCATGTTATAGGCGTCCACGGCAGTATTGATGTTAGGCAGCTTACCCCCTGAAAGAAGCCGCCTCACCAGCGCCTCGGAGGCCGGCCTGGTCTTGGTGGGGTCAACGCCCACGCTCCAGAAAAAGTCGCGGTAAGCCCTGAACATCGGGTCATCTTTCACGTTCTCAAGAGTAAAACGGGATCTTATTTCATCGGCTACTTTGGTTTTTAAGTCTTCAAGGCCCGAGCTATCCTGTTTTATTTCCAGTTTGACATCGCCCTCGGCCACGCAGATGCCCGGGAATTTTTCCAGGACTTCAAGGCTAAAATCCATAAGCGCTCGCTCATACAAATGAACTGCTTAAAATATAATGGTATCCTTAGCATGCATATGAGATTAGAGTATCAAAATTCATCATATTTTAGTATCAGGCAAAATTTTCAACAACTTGGACCCACCATACTACAAGGCAACGTCCAACAACTCGCAAACTACCTACAAGACAAGTACATCCAGAAAAATCTTAGGAAAGGCAAGAAGATCAAGTTATATAATAATGTCAAGGCTAAAATCGTTTGATTATTTGTGGTTGCATTGCCTGAAAATATAAATATAAGGGAAGTTCATATCATTTAATTATTATATTATTATGAGCTCGTAAGATCGTTTTTAAACAGCTACGGCGGCCGCGTATGGGCCGAAGACCGAATAAAGGGAGATCACACCAAAGGCGCCAGGTTCGTGGTAGAGCTGCCGGTGGCATGAGGTGGAGATGGGAAAATGCGAAAAGATGATATCGGGATCGTCGAGGACGAGCCCCAGGTCGCGGACCTTTATAAGACGGCCTTTATGGCCCTTGGAATGTCGATCTCGTTCATCGCGGGAGATGGCTTCGAGGCGATCAAAGCGTTTAAAGATAGCGATCCTAAGCCACATATCGTGATAATGGACCATCGCATGCCCATAATGACCGGGGTCGCCGCGATGAAAGAAATGCAAAAGTTAAACCTGGAGACCAAGTACATAATCGTAAGCGCCGATTCGAGCATTCGAGAAGAGGCCATAGAGGCGGGGGCATTAATGTTCTTAGAAAAACCGATCCAGTTAAAACAGCTTATAGGTTATGTTCAAAATTTAAGGCAATAATCGGCCCAAAAGATATTGTACTATCGTCTTATACCCCTTATTAATTGAATAATTTACTAATAATAGATATTATTATATAATTATATCTTGGATTTATTTAATTAATGAGACGTGGGTTTTTAAATCTAACCGAGCTAGGGGATTTTACTGCGGCCGCCGTTGAAAACGATACGGTATCTTTTATTGCTGCCAATCATGATGGGAGAGTTTTTACATGAAACCGTGCATTTTGCCTTCTTACCGGCTATTCCAAGGAAGAAATAAGCGATATAAGGTGGCCCGAAGATTTTACAGCCGCCGAACATCGTGCCCGCGCGGTGGAGATCATCAAAGGGCCCTATAGTAGTGCAATATCCTGTCCATATGAACTTGAGCTAACCAGGAAAGATGGATCGCGGGTACCCGTGGTCTTGTACGAGCATAAGTTCATTGATAGTACTGGAACGCTTCAGTACTATTATTCGTTCATCATGGATATGACCGAACATAAACGACTGGAAAACGCTTTAAGAACGAGCGAGGCGAAATATCGGGAGCTTGTGGAAAACGCAAATAGCATAATCCTAAAGCTGGATACGTGCGGGAATATAACGTTTTTCAATGAGTTCGCCCAGCTATATTTTGGATACCAACCCGGCGAAATCCTTGGAAAAAATGTGATCGGGACCATCGTGCCGATCACGGAGTCCTCCGGGCGGGACCTCTCGAAACTGATTAAGGATATTTGTTGTCATCCTGAGCGATATATCAACAACGAGAACGAAAACATGCGCAGTAACGGTGAACGAGTGTGGGTATCGTGGACGAATAAAGCGATAACGGATGATCATGGCAATCTCATTGGAATACTATGTGTCGGAAACGATATTACGGCCCTTAAGAACGCCGAAATTGAGCTGAAACGGGCGAGGGATGAACTAGAGTTACGTGTCAGGGAAAGGACTGCCGAGCTGGAAAAGGTCAACAAATTTCTATTAAATGAGATCGAAGCACGAAAACAGGCTGAAAAAGGGGTCAAAGAAAGCGAGGAAAAGTTCCGCATCCTGATCGGCAGGGAGATTACGATCCGTTTAGAGTCGCCTGAAGGTTGTTTTGTCTGCGTTGACAGGCTGCTCTACGACGTGTTCTCGAACATCGTGGATAACTCGATAAGGTATTCCAGTGGTCCCGTTGATATAAACATAAGTCTTTCCATCGTAGAAATGGATGATAAAAAATTTAGTCGGGTATCCATCGAGGATAATGGGCCCGGAATAAAACCAGATTTAAAAAAGAGGATATTTAATCGTATGCATTATGAGGGTGGGATTATGCGGGGTAAAGGCCTCGGATTATACCTGGTTAAGACATTGGTCGAATACTTCCATGGTAACATATCCGTGGAAGACCGCATACCGGGCGATCATACAAAAGGGGCCAGGTTCGTGGTCACACTGCCGGCGATGTGAATATACCCTATTAGACTTGATTTTTTCTTAAAGGGAAACGTTTAAATTTAAAATCACCTAATGGCAAAGGCGTAAGATAATAAATGAGGCAAGGGGCATCTCCTGTAAGTGCCGACATCCTGACGGCAAGTCATTAAACTAAAATATTATCAATTTAATAAAATATATCATATCTATAAAGGCACGGGCGTCTATAAAGGCACGGGCGTCGAAGGTATTATCGTGTTAAACAATAATGATTCAAGAGATCCAGATATCGAATATTTCCGGTTAGCAAATAGCCGGGCGCCGGAGTTAAAAAAGGAAATAAGGGACAAGCATGAGAATAATCCGGCAATTACGCCGGTTCTTTTCTCCGATAAGAATTCGATATTATCCGTATTATAATTTTTTAGGTATTGTATTGTCGTTTTCGGAGCACTTAGAAACTCTTTATTTTCATACACTGAAAGTTGCGCAAAATCAATAGCGTTGTCTATTTACCCCCTTATAATGATGGGGGGGATATAGTTAGGGGCGTGAAAGTGACACTTCAACTATGCAATTATTATTATTATGTAAGTTACATGGTTCAAACCAGATCATGCCCATGAACTATGATAGTTAGCGGAGATGAAACCGGACTGTTTTCTTATAAAAATAGTTTAATAATTAAACCTATTTTAGGCAAATTGGATAACTTATTTAGAAATTATTGAATAATTGTTCAAGATATAGGACTTTATTAAATCGGTTAGTGAGCATTAGTTTAATTACGTGTTATACTGTATATACTATTTAATAAATTGATTTATGGAATTTTTTATGGAAGAGAAATATAAGCTAGCGTTAAAAGCAGGTATAATCGGCGGATTAGTAACAGCAATACCAACTATACTATTTGAGTTAGCCTTTATCACTTCGTTTAACTTGGGGGATACAATGATGATACTCCCCATTATTATTTTTATCGTTTATCTTGTTGCTGCCTTTGGAGCCGGTCTACTAGCAACATATTATGCTAAACCATTATTACATACTATGATGGATGTTATAAAAGTGTCCGGAACTGCGGGTGCCCTTAATGGCATCATATTTGGCGTGATACTATCTATTGCAAGTTTAATATTCCCTATATTCGTACACAATACTCCGGATTCGCATATCACGTTTTCAGTAGCATCATCGACGATTGGTATCCCAATATACATCGTATTCTGTGCCGCTATGACTGCAGTATTAGCCATAATTGGCGGCATGGCATATGCTATATCAAAAGCTTCTATAAAATTATGAAAAGAGTGGACTCGCTAGGATTTGAACCTAGTGCCTCCGCGTAAGCGACGCTCTGCCAACTGAGCTACAAGCCCTCAAGTAACCGATTAACTTACAAGCATTTATTGTTTAGCCGTATAAAACGCAAATGTTGATATATTTAATCATTTAAAAAAAATAATGGTATTTTTTTATTTCTATACGCAGAATGACGCACAATTTTTATCACAAAATTTAGCACAAAATCTATATCATAAATTGTCCAATCTTTGTCAATCGACATGGCCGATTTGATGGCCGATCGACATGGCCGATTGTACATTAAATTAAGGCTATGTTTTCCGATTATTTTGTAATCGTACATTGTCTAATTTTAATGGCCGATTTGAGCATTAAAATAAGTGTTATTTACTAGGATGAATCTGAGGTGTTATGGCTTAGTTAATAATCGTAATTTTTTGTTTCCATGCGTTATTCCATGCATTTTGGTCATAGGGGTCTGCTCCAACGAATACCGTTATATTGTTACCATTGACCTTATTTTTTATGTAGTAACCATTGTTAGTAATGTTATAGTCGTTGACCCTGATGATTGTACCATTTATAATGTCTTTTGGGGCGATTCCTGATTCTATACCATAATAACCATTCTGATCTTCATCTATTTGCATTGTATAATTTGCATTCTTTTTGATTGTCGAGTCGGTTGAATTAAGCACAAGGACATCATAGTTAGTGTAATAGTCTGACTGATAGCCCCAGCTAATATTATTAATACTCATGATTTCCAGTACGAGCGATGAACTAGGTGAATAATTTGCTTCTAGTGAAACGAGCGAAGAATTTGTCCCGGATATAATACTTGAAGCGTTGAGTACCGCAATATATGCTGCTCCAATAGTAACACTGGGATTTGCCTGTGCCGGTTTAAGCTGCACATTATTCGATGGCCCACTTGTCTTGACCATCACAAAAAAAATGAATATTAGGGCTATAAGAATAAGTACAGTTACGATTATGAACCTATCCCTGTCGAACTTAGCCATAAGTTTATTATTATTGTATTATTAGATATAGTTAACCGCAAATTATCAAACACAGAATATGAATATTAAATCGTACATTGTCCGATTTGATGTCCATTTGGTTGTCCAATGGTACAATTAATAGTACAAAATATCGTCTTGAGTTTTCCGATTATATGTAATGGTACATTGTACCATTATACATTGTCCAATTTGTACTTTTGGTACATCGTTTGGACATGAAAATGGTACACTAAATGATCATTATTGGTCATGTTATTTTGGTCATTATTTTATCGTAGATTTCGATCTTTTTACCTTCTCGGATATTTTTCTGGATGTACCATAAGGTGGATTTGTTTATGCCAAGTTTTTTCCTTTTAGAATTTGTCTTCTCTTCCTGCACGTATGGCGGCAACCATCACGTACCAAATCGTAGATAATACTATAAAAATTAATACCGAATATACAATAAAACATAAGATTGCTACTAAAATAACTGGGGCAATCACAAAAATATACATTGATATAATAAATCCAATAGCTATGGATATAAAAGCAAATGTCTTCAAAGTGTTTATTGTAGTACTATTCATAATACCATTCAGCCTATATAACTGATTATATTATTAATAATATAACATATTATTAAGCTATCGTTTTATAGCAATTATTTTCAAATCCGTGTAAAAAGTGCAAAATCTCATGCTCTAGGTATATCCCCCCCATGAAATAATCGGGGATATAGTTGGGGGCGTGAAAGTGTCTGCTCATTTTAGTAATATCTTGTTTGTATTTTCAATTGTGTAAGTTGTTTGTTGGTTTTGTTGATCTCTTGATCGGGGTTTAACATCTGCTAAAGTAAACTTTTGTTAGATAAAAGATGTCTTTATCGATATCTCCTCGTCATGGTTATGATATCTTGTCATCGGATGGAAATATGCATTAACTAGCATGAGATAAACGAATTATATCACCATTTTTTTATATGCAGAGAGCATTCTTTAACTTATGCCAAAATATTGCATAAACTGCGGAAAAGAGTTAACAAATGAAAATGCGATGTTTTGCGGGTATTGCGGAGCCAGTTTGAAGGGTAGCCCTGCGACGCAAGATGTGCCTTCTCAAAGGATGCCGGATGGGGGAATACCGGGCTTACCGGTTGTGGACAGGGTAAGATCATCTCTCCAAAATATTACCTTTGAAGATTTTACCGATATCAAAATTGACATGAATAAGATCCTGAGAGACCCTTTAAATCAACTAATCGGCCCTGCGGGAGGAGTGCTTCTCCTCATCAGCCTGTTTTTAACCTGGGTATCCTTCCATGTAACGTATTATAATGATTACCTCGATATTTCTAATAACCGGTATTATAACTATAATCTCTTTAATGTCGACAGCCGAATGGGATGGATAGCTTGTATAACCGCCCTTGTAAGTATTGGATCAATATTCCTCGCAAGAAAGAATGCAAGGAATCTACTTAAGATAGGTATGGGTTGTGTTGCACTTATTACAGTTATCATTGGTCTATTAATTTATGTGCCATACTATTCCCATGTTCCCCTAGCTCATCCAAATGCAACCATACAAGCCGGGGTATATGTGTATATCATCGCAGTCATAATTATCATTTATGGTGGTATCCGCGGGCTGAAAAAGTAATTTTAATGAAAGATGAGATATTAAAAGAATATTGAATTTCATAGAATTTTTATAGCGGATTAACCCCAGTATGACTTCGTGTAGGCGATAGTCCCCGCCGGATAGAATGCGGTCCATTTAGCGGCCTCGGAATTGAGCAGGCTACTCCGGGTGATATCCAGATCATCGACCCGGGTATTTAAGCTATTCTGGGTATTTATGAGATTGTTTCGCCAGGTGTCCAGTGAATCGCCATTTGTCGGGGCCGCCGGTATCTGCTGGTACTGTTGCTCCAGCTGGCTTTGCCACTGGAGGAGGGCGCTGTAATTTCCCACGTGGTTTTCATTATAATTCGTAACGGCCGCCTCGAATTGCTGGAAATTGCTATTATACGCGTCCACCGCATTATTATGCGACGTCATCTGGGCGTTGTAGGTGCTTAACGCCGACTCATAATTATTATAATCGTTATCATAGGATTGGAGATCGGATTCATATTGCCCGTAATCATTCTCATATTGCCGGAGGCTCACCAAATACGATTGTATAGCGGCCATCCTGCCCTGGTAGAAAGAATAGTCCAGGTCCCCGTTGGTCTGATTCACCGGCAGTTCGCCAAGCGAATTACCAGCCTGGATATAAGCGATCCGGGGGCAGGCTAATTCGCCCTCGGCCTGCTGGGTGGTATTAAGGCCGGTGTCGTCCACGTAAACGAGCCCGTCATCGGTCGTAGGGAATACGTCGATAATATGGCCCGGGGACATGTCGCTATAGTTGATATAGACCTCGCCGCACTTTATCCCCTTCTGCTCCGCATCGTTAAATAACTGCACCGCAAAATCCTCACAGGTAAACGTAGGATCGGTGTAAGTTAAATTATACGTGGTATCGCCGTAGAGGAAGTTGACCAGGCTATCATAGCTTATGGGCTGTGCATCCCGGTACACCGTTATGTTATCCCGGGTACCCCGGGTATTCAGCCAGGGAACTTCCAGAGTCCATTGCTTTCGAAGTAATAAAATACTATCGAACGGGACCGTATAATCCACCGCTGATACATTCATTCCCGTCGGGTCCACGTAGACCATTCCCCGGTCGGTCGTAGCGAACGCATCCACGGCATTGTCGGGCGTACCGTTGTCGATCCTGCTGCCGATAACTGTGCAATTTATTTTGTTTTCCTCGGCCAGGTCGTGCAGCATTGCGGCATACTCCACCGGCTTATAGGAATCGGCATAGACGAGCGCCTCGATATTGACGGCGGCCAAGAACGCTGTCAGGTTTTCATAGGGCACATCGGTCGCGATCCTATAGACCGTGACCACCTGATATTGGCCGGAGCTGTTGAGATAGGGAAGCCGCTCGGCCCATACCGACGGGAAAAGGGTATTATATGCCACGATCACGCCTCCCCCTAATAATATCAGTATGACGACCAGGACGATGAAAACTATGGCCTCCTTAGACCTTTTTAACGGCTTTTTAGGATTTCCGGCATTCGATGGGGCCGGGACGTAAGCGGAGGCGGGAACGGGCAGCACATTATCGGGATATCCCCCCATGCTGCTGCCACAATACCCGCAATATTTCGCGTTACCCGCGTTCTCCTTACCACATTTAGGGCACCTTATAATTTTTTGGGTTTCCGGGACCCGTAACAGATCATCTTTACCCGCTAACATATTACTCCATAGCACTCGTGATAAAGAGCATTATCGCCCCTCGACCGCTTGTACACACCACACCTACCAAGCTCTCCCTATAATTTTTGGCCACAGTTGGAGCAGAAGGCGGCTCCCGGCTTGTTATGGGCACCGCAGTGGCCGCAAAACTGATGGGCCGCCACCGGAGGAGCGGACACGGTGGGGTGCGGGAAAGGCTGTAGCCCTGCCATTGTCCTCATGAAAAAGGAGGCGGGGTTCGTGAACTCGACCGTGCTCATCTGGTCCGGTAGATGGCGGTAAAGTCTGTACACGATGTAAAATGACAGTATCGTTATTCCAGCGCTCAGGAGAATACTCAAGGGGGCAAAGAAGTCGAAAAGGCCGTGCAGTACCATGCCGACGGCCAGGAACGACAGGACATCGGCCGAGAGGAATAATTTCCAGTTATCTCGGGGGTTTTTCGAGGGGGAGTTGACGATTTTTCGGGCTGCTAAAACGACACCCATGCCAACGATGGCCGACCACATGATATGCCCGGGCGAGTCAACTAAGGTCCGGTATATCATGATGGGCCCGCCCACGCCGCTCACCAAATACAGGGTATTTTCGAGAAACGTGAAGCCGAGGCCCGCCAGCGCGCCCAGAACCAGCCCGTCTTTTTTTGTCCGTAGAGCGGAAGGCATCCAGAGGGCCAGAAAAAGGAGCCCGATCATTTTTGCCGGCTCCTCGGCGATCGGCGCGGCGATCCATGCGCCGACCGGGAGGAGGATCTCGATCGGTACGGATATCATGATGGTGCAGATCATGCCCCCGATAATGGCCACGAGGCCGGGGACAATCGTCGTGAGCTCCTTCTCTTCGATCAAAAGTACCTTTTCTTCCTCTAGCAATTGATCCATCTTTTGCTCGTCTACCGATTTTACAGTATTATCCGCCATACCAGACCCCTCTTATTTTATCCGGACCATCTAATCTATTTTTAATTCGTTAACCTGTGGCCGCAGCTCGTGCAGAAGATTGTTCCGGGGTCAAGCGGGGCTCCGCAGTTGGGGCATTTTGCAGGCGTCGTGGCAGATACATTGGCCGTGTTTTGTGTCGCTGCGGCCGGGGCCGAACCGTTAGGCGGCTTGAGTAAAATAACGTCTCCGGCGGCCATTACATCGCTCCATCTGATAATATCTTCATTTCCCTTATCATCCTGGAGGATCAATGCCTGGTCTGATTCCCCGACGACGAGGGATAACTCCTTAACTTTTCCGACGATGTACCCGTCAGGGCCGACGACCTGCATACCAATCAATTTTTCTCTTGTCAAAATGTATTTTGTCTTATTCTCCGCACCAGCTTCCGTCATATTCATCACGTCCTTAACTAAACTATTAATTCGTAATAGCTAAACCCTGCACTTTCTTTGGGTAATGGCACTCCTGAATCCAACAACACCCCACTATTTTAATTCGCTGCCACATTTCGCGCAGAATCGGGCACCGCTTTTGTTTTCCGCCCCGCAGTGGCCGCAAAAGCGCATACCCGGAACTGGCCCGGGCGTAATTGTCGATGGGCCGGCGACATTGGCAGGATTAGTGAATTTTAGATTAATGGGGTAGGGTAAGCCATTGGCATTTAATGGAACGGCCAAGGTTTTTGAGGTATAGATCTTATAGGCGCAATACAGGCCTATTGCATATATGACAAGGCTTACGATACCGCCGAGACAAATACCCGCCCCTAAAAATGTTAACATGTAACCGACCACCCATATTAAAATTGCCAAAAAGAGGGGTTGGCCCATACTCGCCCTCAGGACTTTGCCGCTCATTACATTCTTATCCGTTGTGACATATATGTAAGCCACGTAAATAATAGTCAAAATAGGTATGACGGCGGACACGTAAGCTATCGCAACTTTAGTCCTCTCTTGTGGCGTTGTCTCATAGAACCGATTATTTTGTTGAACATTATATGCCTGGTCACTCATCTTGGTCACCTTTCCTCCGATTGTCACTTGAATCTTTTACATTATGGCTTCGTGGAATCGTGTTTTTTCCGGGGATGAGATAATTTGAGTACGCTCGTTGTGCTCTCCCGGATAGTGTACAGTCGTTCATGTTAAGACCCAGATTATCAATGATAGGTAGAACAGTGTCGGCAGGAAGAACAGGGCGGCCCATACGAGTTTATTCCACTCCCGTGCTTCCGGCCCGTCCATCGGCTTGAACGGCATCAGTGAATAGACGCATAGCACGATGTTCATCAGCATGCCCGATTCGGAAACCGTTTTAATGATCGCCTCATCGCTGTGGAGCAGATAGATGGCCAGGAAGGCGATAAATAGTAAAAGGCTTGCCACAGGGCCCGATATGGCCATCAGGCCAGTCTTACGCTTATCGGCTTTTTTCTCGCCCCCTTCCTCGATGATCGTCCTCGAAGGTTGTGCAAACACGGTGTGGGGCGGGAGCAGCGTCGTTATGAACATGATGATCGTGCCCAAAGTCCAGAACCTGTATTCCGTCTTTTTATTGAACCTGTCCGCGACGTAGGTGTGGGCCATCTCATGGACAAGGAGCGATATACCCGCGATCAAAATGAATAGGACGATGTTCGTTAACGATATGGCTAAATTACCTGTCAGGTACTCGGTCAGGAAAAAGGCGATGCCGAACAATACCGCGCATACAAAACTCACGATTAATTCTATATGGGACAGACCAAGGACAATGGGGATTTTATCTTTGATATGGATCTTTCTCCTCTTGATCTCCTCAGCATTAACCTTCTCCTGGCCGATCTCTTTTGACCCCTCATATATAAAATCCATAAGCCTGGAGAGCCACGGCAATGAAAAAACCCAGCCGAGAAGGCTGCTGACGATAAGGACCAGGAGTATTGGCGAGACCCTGCCTATGTCGGCGTTTATGAGTGACAAGTTGGTGCTATTACCGTTGGAGGCCGATCCGGTCCCTTGTGCGCCCGAGCCTGGAACGGATGGGAACACAGTCGGCATTACCGAAACATGGGCTAACGTCGGCATCGGTGTGGAGATCAAGGGAGGGTATGAAAAAACCTCTACCCTGCTGTTATTAGTATCTATAACGAATACAGAACCAGTGGAATTGACTGCCACATCATTGGGATAGTCGAATTGGCCGTCGCCACTTCCCGGCGATCCGAACTGCGTCACATAATTCCCATTCGGGTCGAAAACCTCGACCCTATGGTTACCGCCATCTGCCACATATGTGTAACCCGTAGAATTAACCGCCAAACCATCCGGCCATAATAATTGTCCATTTCCGCTCCCGTTTGTACCAAACTGAGCCAGATAGTTCCCGGCGGGGTCGAACACCTCGACCCTGCCGCCATATTCTGATACATACACATCGCCGCTAGAATTTATCGTGACTCCGGGCGGTGGCCCGATGAATTGGCCGTCCCCGCTTCCCTGGGATCCGAACTGCGACACGTAGTTCTCATTCGGGTCGAACACCTCGATCCTATAATTCCAGCCATCGGCCACATATATGTAACCGCTCGAATTTATTGCCACGCCATCAGGCTCGATGAATTGGCCGTCCCCGCTTCCCTGGGATCCGAACTGCGACACGTAGTTCCCATTCGGGTCGAACACCTCGATCTTGGTATTCCCCATATCTGCCACATATATATAGCCATTAGAATTGACTGCCACACCGGCGGGCATGTTGAATTGTCCGTTTGCCCCGAACTGCATCACATAGTTCCCATTCGGGTCGAATACCAGGACGCCACCATTAGAGGTACTCACAAACATATATCCAGTAGAGTTAAAAGCCAGGTTGTCATAAGGTCCCGTATAGATATTATGTGGGCCCTGGATCTCTTTAACATAAGCCGGCTGGGCATGTGCCATGCTGATTAGACAAACGGTAAAAATACTTGCGATTAATGAGAATGCTAAAAGACTCGTTAATTTCCTTTTATAAAGAATGATCATAGGACCCCGATCCTCGATAAAAATTCCTTAGATAAATATCGATTCCGGTTTTGTAGACTACGATCTTGATCGTTAATGAGGTAAGTTCTCAACGCCATACTCCCCTCTACCCTATACTTCTTGAGCACCCGTCACATCCAACCGGAATGGTTTATCCCGAATCGATCGTAAAACAGTAAATTACAATAACGTAACGACTATTTTACAAGCGATTAATCACTTAAAGTTTTAGTATTATGTGTACATTTATAAATCGGTTATCCACATACATGTGGTTGGCATGCACATAGTTTGCCCTGCATGCGCATAGAAAGATTTATGAAATATAAAAAGGGTATAATGTATAGGTCTAATATTTTGAGCCAACATCGTCTCTCTACTACGATATCTTCGAAACACTGGGCATTACTCCAAAAGTATGCGGAAAAACATGGCACCCAGCAAAAAGCCTTAGAATATGCTCTGGAAAACCTGGAAAATAAACCACAACAACCCCTCAAGTTATCCCCAGAAGAGCTATTATTGCTTAGATTGTATGGTGACAATTCATTCCGTGCCATTGCGAGTCCTGCATTTTTATGGCTATTAGCGACCGCAGACTTCGGGCTGCTTAAAAAACTTATAGACGAAACGAAACCCATGGAATATACTTTAGAATTTGTATATCAGAGGTCTCTTAAAGATTGTAGTTTAACAGAAGTCTTGGACGGGCTTGTCCTCGTATCAAATATGTCAAAATGGTGGGATACGTTTAATTATTCGGACGATGGCGACTATTATATGGTGAGAATGTACCACAGCATGGGTATTAACGGCTCAAAAATGTCTCAAATGATACTTGATAGCTTGTTCAATACCTACGTTGTAAAATTCGAGAGCACGATCTCCGAAAAGACCGTTTTCTTTAAAATATATAAAAAAGGGCAAGAAAAGCAAAATTTAAAATAGTTAAAGAAATCGCTACAAGATCAAAAGAATATAATTATTATATTATTTATTTTATAATAAAAGTATGACGTTTTAATCCTGCTAACTATGTCCCCTCGAATATCATTTGAACTGAACAACTTATTTTCATATATATGTAAAAAGTGCAAAATCTCATGCCCTAGGTATATCCCCTTACCTATCATGGG